>Ga0228711_1007818_pt1 | contig 15332 bp, 6 predicted proteins | sample MedpolnodulmetaG_2_FD_177996 | JGI IMG/M metagenome (GOLD analysis project Ga0228711, IMG submission 177996) | Root nodule microbial communities from Medicago polymorpha collected in Santa Monica, California, United States - brown nodules | ecosystem: Host-associated > Plants > Roots > Nodule...
TTGAATGACCACTAACCCTGGCTTTTAACTCTGAACTAGGTAGTAGGTTTAACCTAAGTAATCAAGCTAGAGATAGATCATTATTAGGTTATGACATAAGGGTTAACGTTCTTTCAATACCTCCAATGGTTTCGAATTCACTTAAGAGATTAAGGGGTTGTCACTTGCGGGGAGAATTCTAGGTCAAGAGATTGGGTAGAATTACTAAGTTAATCTGTCGTGAAACTAAATAATCATTGATTGAACGAGGAGTGCAAATTACCATAGGAGAGCTTAGGAGGATTCGAAGGTCTTAACCATACGTTTCTCAAATTTTCTAAAACCAAGCTTTTATTGTTTTTCATCCGTTTATGTTACAAAACAACTCGACTGCCTAGGGCATCAATACAAATTTTATACATCCTTTTTAATAATGAAATTGCTAAGTAGAAATTAATAACGGTCTTCGTGGATACGAACTTTATTATTACTTCGATTGAATGTTTAAGAAACAACCCCCGTAATTACATTTGGAGGTGAAAAGTACCTACTTTTGCTCTAGATCATTGATCCTCCACCAATATCCTTGAAAGAAACCAAATTTACAAGTCCTATTGCTCCCTAACAATCTAGATCTCAAATCCTAAAGAGTTCTTAGAGAAAGTTTTTAATCTGAAGAAAGTTGTAGAAAAAGAGATGTTAGAAACTTTAGAGTGTGTTTGCAAATTGATTATATAAATGAGAGAATGAGCGGAGGGAAGTATATATAAGCAAGTGAGATAGGAGTAAGTTTGGCCCAAAATAACACTAAAAAATTGGGTTTGAATCGAATCAGAAAAGTCTTCAATTGATTCAATAGTGTAAAATATGAAGTTCGGGTCGTCATGAAGATTGAATAGAATAAGAGAATCTTTGAATTGATTCAAAGAATTTAAGATGAAGATTGAATCGATTCAAAGAAACTTTGAATCGATTCAGAACTTTCAAAACAACTTTGAATCTATTCATGAGCCAAACACCCGAGAGCTTGAATGATTCAATTCAAAATATACATGAATTGAATCAAATCACTAAAAATATATTATGCACAAATTTCCATGTGCCAAACCCAAAACTTGACTCCAAACTTCACAACTTTTCTAACAACACTCAAAAAAATAATGGCATCACTAAAAAAATAAATTACTACTTAATCAAATGATAGAAACAACTTCCATTGTCGAGGATAATTAGCTTCATGGTCTGGATAATGTAGTTGAACATCGTGGCCGTTGTAGGAATGATGGTTGCAGTTGCGAGAGTTTGTGGCTCCTAAATGGGCATCTGTTTTACCAATGTCATTAGTGGCAGAGGGCGAAGGTTGATTTTCACTCATGGTGTCTCAACCAGAGATGAAGAGGCGGTGCCACAATTCATATGCTCGACATGGTCGGCTTCTCTCATGATTTGATTTCGTTTATGAAATATAAATGTTTTTTTTAATAGTTTTGATCTTTTAGAAAAAAAAATAGAAGATGAGAATTACTAGTTTCCTACAAATGACGCCACTGATTTGATCAGAAGAACAACATTTAGTGCGGTGAGGTTGTTGCAAAATGGATGTCAATGATATATAGAAAACACTAGACTCAATAACCTAATGTTTATTATTAATGATTTTTTTAATTTGTAATATTTTAACATATTTTCAGTCTACCACTTTATAATATTTAATAACAATCATTTCAATGTTTTTATCATTAATGTCATGACCTCACAAATTAGTTGACCATCAGAGAGACACATAAAAAAGATCCTCAACCAGGTAGCTTCTAGATGTGGTTCGGAAGATTATAAGATTTGTAGCTATAGAAGAAGTGGATAGGAAAAGTATCAATAATCATAGAGCATGTATAGGCAAAACAACGAATACACAATTAGTGGATTATGTCCTCGACTGTATGAGGCAAATCTCTCTCTCTCTCTCTGTCTCTCTACGAGGGGAGAACTAGATGTAGCGACAATTTTTTGTGAACTAGTATAAACATACTTGGTGTTTTTCTATTTTATTTAAGTACCTTCATTTAATTTATGGATGAATCAAATTAGGAATTTGTGAAAGGATCAATGAGAATCCCATTTCTAAAAATACGTAGCGCGCGATCACATAACTCCTAATATATCTTGTATACAAACTTTAATAAAAGAATTTATGTGAATGAAAATATTGGTGAAATCATGTATCTACAAAATTTTATACTCATTTTCAACGACCAAATGATTCTATATATATAATTTTACAATACGTTCAACTTGTGCATAACTATATTCTCGCGGCGATTGTGAACAATAATTTTTAAAATGTCCCCTTTCTTTTTCCTTTTTTTTTTGACTAAAAATGTCCCCTTTCTATAATCAAAGGTTGAGAGTTAATTAAAAAAATAAAGAATTCTAATAACTAACAATTTTCTACGTTACCCCTTTAGTCGGTGTGCTAAAGGGACTTACACGACACATGATCTACTAAATATATTTAATTGTTTTTTTTGCATATTATGAGCTTTATACACTATAAAATGAATAAATTATATTCTATTTGTTACATGCAAATACATAAATATATGGCTAAAATTCTCCAATTCGTGTATTATATGATTTTATTTATCTCCTTATTTCTTATTGCAAAAAATATTAACGGTAATATATATTTTTATCATTTTCAAATTTTCTTCTTTAGTTTTAGTTCATACACAATCTTTTATCTCATTTTAGTAACATTATTTTATTTTGTTTTTTCATTACAGCATTCCATTGCGACAATGTTAATGATTGCCCACCAAGTATTTGGAAGCCCTTTGTAAAGTGCAAATTGAACCGATGTATATATTCTAGAGTGGAACCACCTTTTGGTTGTTGAGTACGAGCCCAAGCAGAGTACATTTACGTCATACAAGGAATAATAGTCCTTACACTAGGAAAAACTATGCAATATACAATTTACTAGAATATTACATAGGTTATATTTAGTTATTGTAAGGGTATCAAATAATTATATATTTTTATTTCTTTTGTTTTTATAATTTCAAGGATCTTTCAATTGTGGCTTTGTATTCTATGATGTTGGTAATAAAATGAATTAAGACACTAAAAATTATTATAATTAGATCTTTTTATTCTCTATTAATTATAGATGTATGGTATGGCCTCTAATTTAAGCATATGTTCACTTTTTATTTCCAACACTGCCACTTATCAGAATATTTTTAATTATTGTGTTGTAAAAAATTATTTTACTTGAAATACTTTAACATAAAGTTTATATCATAATATTGTTACACTTATAATTTTTCAAAAAATGAAATTAATTTTTTTTTTGACAAAATGAAAGTTATGTTTCTCTTAAAACAAGAGTCCATCAGTTCATTTCTTTCTTCGGAGTAGAAATTGTCTGGCCTAATGATTATAAAAAAATTGTTTAGAAAATATGAAAGATGGAACTTTGTTCATTCAATTCATCGATTGAATGGTCGTTTCCATTTGACCATTGATTAGCTTCATTACCTACTGCCAAATCGTGGATTTCAATGTTGGACAACAATCCATTAAGTCTCACAACTTCCTTAATAAACATTACTAGGAAAAGCAAAATTAGAGAGAGAAATTAGTGACGGAAAAAATAAAATCCCTCACAAATTTCTTGGTCACAAAATTTAGTGAGAGAATTAGAGAGGAATTTCATGTTTTCCCTCTCTAAATTTCCCTCACTAATTTTTGTTTTTTTAGTAGTGAAAGTGAGTTGACTAGTCAACTGATTTACTCAAACCAAAGAGCACCACATTTTGATGGACTCTATGTTAATGATGACACAAAATCTATTGAGATACTATTTCATATGAAGTATCATAATTTCCTTAATGAAATGAGTTGACTAGTCAACTAATTTATTCAAACCAAATAGCACCACATTTTGATGACTCTATGTTAATACCGACACAAAAACCATTGAGATACTATCCCACATCCAAGCATGTAAATTCAATGGTTGCAACACTCCTTATTGTTATCATGTTCTTTCTATGATTTCTGAAAAGTTAGAGATGAATACACAAATTCTACTACATCATTCTTCATTTTAGGCCACCCAAACACATCCTTTAAATCTTAGTACATGAATGGAAGTGGAAAATGGTCCCTTCTAGTGGAGTTGTTTAACTTTCTATAGTCCATACAAATTCTCCAAGTAGTCTAATATACCGTTGGAATTAGCTCATTTTTATCATTGACAAATTTGACTCATCCTTTCTTCGGAACACATTGAACAAGACTACACATACACTATCTATAATAAAATAATCACTAGCTATGGCTTCACTCTCCTCTCTAGCCTTCAATCTCTAGCTTCCCTCTTCTCCAAGTTCTTCCTCTTCTCTTATTCTTCCCACTTTCTTTCTCCAGCCTCCCTTTGGTTATGAGATGAAAATGTTCTAACCCTAATTTCCCTTCATGAGTTAAGTATATATACTACTCTCCTATTGGGCTAGGTTTCTAATGTTCACAATGGGCCTAACACTCTTACTAACAAATTCTAAAAAATTACTATTCTTTAATCCGCTAAAACACTGAATAATTACCATCTCTAAATAATTACTCCAACTCACTAGAAACTTAGTAAAAATAACTATTCTCACTAAAACATAAAAAATAACCTTCTTAACAAAATGACTAATTTACACTTATTTTCCAAATGACCAAAATACCCCTTAGTCTAAAAATGACTAAAATATCCTTTTAGGCAAAAAATCCACTAATCCCAAATCAAATACACACAAAGATAAATAAGCACATATAAACACACATAAATATATATAATAAATAATTAAAATAATTAGCTAAAAACGGGTTGTTACAATATGCATATTTTAAGTTGGGTAGAAGTTGATTCAACTCAAACTCTAATGATGACTCCATAAGTGGTGGGTTGTTCCTGCATACTATTTTTGTCGATCTAATGACTCACATTTCCTATACCATGGCTTTGATGGATCTTGCTATGGCTCTTTCAGAGTAAAAGGTATCTTCTTGGAATGGATCCATATCTTTAAAATTGTTTCATCTCATGTAACTTAGCTTGATCCTTGAGAAATTGCTTCTTCATTAAGATATTAAAGGACTTGCAACTGAGCAATTGTTTACCATCATCAGGGTATTTAAGGGCATTGAGTAAATTAAATGTGACATGCCAATCATTCACCCTCATGGTTAATTCTCATTTTTTAACATCATTCAAGGTTCTCCTTGTAATTAGGAATGCACTACAGGAAAATCAGTGATTTGCTACGGTGGAAATGATAGCAATTTTGTAGCGAATTTCTAGCAAAACGTGTTTAGCTTCAGTTTAGTTGTGAATTAGCTATCATACTCGTCCTAGCATGGATTGGGCGGGAAATTATCTATCAAAATATTTCCTTGCTAATTCGCAACTAATATTAACAAAATCCTAGCTACTTCCGTATTAATACGTAGCAATGTAGTGTTCAAAAGTTTGTTTCCTAACTATTTCGCTAGGATATAACCAAAACAATTCTGCAGTAAAATCCAAGCTAAATGTTCCTAGCAATTTCATAACTATTTCCAAGCTTTTTAAATATTTTTAAAACTATCTTTACAAGCCTCTATCTAATCAATATTGGTTTTTTTTTCTTTTTATTTTTTAATACTCTATCAACATTGATTAGGCTAGACTTTACAAAAAAACTATTCACATAAAACATATTTTGAAGGTTACTTCATTGCAACTGTCGGTTTAAATAGACAAAATAAATATATAAATATTGTTTTTCTCATCTAAGTATGTACTAGTTGAATAGATCGTAAACACAACTAGAAAGCAACTTATAAACTATATATCTCCAATAATCATTAAGAGAACAGTTAAGTTTCATAGTACCATTAACAAAACCAAACAAACATAAACATCACACTCACATTCAACAGAAGTAGGGACACCCTTTTGCAAGTTTAAAGTATTAATAAAATATGTAGTATACTAAATTTAAAATCATTCTATAATTACTTTGAACTCCCTATCCAAGCTGCCAATCAAACATCCTGAATATTGTCTGGGTTAGTGCCTTCTAACCAATCTTTCTATTTTTCTGAAGGAGGACTAAAACTGGTGCACTCACTTGGTGCTTTAAGTGTATTCAATTTATTTATTATATCCATAAGATGTTGCTCTACTTCAGTTTTTCATATCATGAATTCACCATACTTGCCCTGTTGATATACAGAGCTACAGTAAGCCAGATATCACATAGGTGAACAAATCAAACAAATAAAAGGAAAGCATTCAACATTATATGAATCCTATTAAATCTTGAAGGACAATGGAGTAGTGCCAACACCGCCTATATACCTACAAATTCTTGAAACAAGGGGCAAGGATTGCCCTAGCAGTGGATGGTGGTATCCAGTAGGGGTCAAGAACCCTATCCTTCTCGCGGATGTCATCCAAATCAGCACTTTCCAACCAATACACAATGATTTCATCAATGTTGAACCATCTTCGGAATCAGTGAAGCAAACCTTTTTGACAGATTCTGTACAAAATCAAAGCAAAGAAACATAAATAAAATCATATACTAAGAGAAGCACAAACCTTTTTTACATTATCTTCGTTGCTTTTAGTGGGCCCTGTTTAGAGATGAACTCCTCGGGACACTGTTTTGTCAAGAGACCACAAACTGTCTATGCATTAATCAATTTTAAGCCCAAGACAGAGGATTCTGAGTCCAATAAATAGGCCAGCATCGACATATCAAACTAGGCTTACCAAGATAAATTCCTCTTAGAAAATAAGTAAAATAGGCACCTTGAATTTGAGTATGAGTCGGGACATTGTGCAAAAGGTAGCTAAGGAATACCATCCATTAATGACAAACATAGAGAATCAAAGTCAAAACTCGCTCACTTTAGAGTCTTAAAAAATGTAATTTGTAGGCTTAGGTGCTGCAAGAATTTCAATTAACATAAACTTTGTGATTTTTCACTTACGGAAACATATTTACGAATTATAGATGTCTCTAGAGTTAAATTAAACAAAATAACTTTTTGATCATAAGATGGTGATGGCCGATAAAATTTGATACCATCTTCATCTCTGAAGAATTTTCTAACAAGCCCATCTGCAATTAAATGATTACATTTGATCAACTGAGTCAAAGGATAAATAATACAGGTAACAAATAAACCAGAAAGAAAGAAAAACATTACTTGTAATCTGGTTATGATAATGATCGCGGATCAAATGCATGTATACTAAGACACTCCATCATATGGCATTTTTAAAAGTGAACAACGAACATTATTACCATGTCTGCTAATCTTTGTATACTATAGACAATAATTCACTTATCAGATTATGAAGCATTCATAGAAGGAAATAAACTTGTCTAGCATCGTCAATCATTGCATGAACCTTATGTGCAATTTCTGCTTATGAGAGAACAATACTTCAAGATTCCTCGGTTGAAGATCGATTTGGAGAGAGATGAGGAAGATCTATAACCGATGAATCTGGAAATGGAGTTCCGACAAGGAAATGATGGTTCCGTTACGGCGGCGGTGGATTTCGTCGGTTACCGGGGTGGTGGAGTTCGTCAGTAACGGAGGCGGTGGAGTTCGGTGGTTACGACGACGGTGGAGTTCGACTGTGGAGTCTCTCTTAGAGAGAGAGATAGTTTCACAAGAGTTAGAGTGATTTTTGTTTGTTTTTTCTTTTTTTTTTTAAAATGAGTGTTATAATTTCTTTTTGTATGCTTCACGGGTGAGAGACTTGATTGAACCGTCACCCTAGAATTCACCAAATATAACGAATAATGTTGTTAAAAAATATTATTGGTAGTTAAACTTCACTTTTGTAACTTCAAATTAACCACTAAAACAAATCGTAGGGAAGTAATGGTAGCTAATCTGATATTCTCTTGTAGTGATGGTCTGACCATAATGAGGATTGGTTATTGAAAGAGTGAACCTACCCCAATCTTGTATTATGGTGTTTGAGACCTCACAAATGACCCTAAAGCCCACAAAATTGTAACTACACCATGAGGAACCTCAAAACCCTTTATTTTTTGTTGAGGTTATATCCAACCATCACTGAAGATCCTAAAAAGAATGAAAGGAACATCCTCCATATCCATCAGGGCCAGAAGCAGAAAAATTTCCAAACTAAAAATAGAATTTTTAACGCCATCAAAGGCAGGCATCTTAGTTAGCATGACATTATGTTTCTAAGAAGTTATAGGCGGAATAGTTGTAATGATCATACATAATCTCTCTCACAAATGATACAAGGCAAAAATAATTTTTTAAAAATATATTGTGTTGCTCAATCGCTACAAGAAATTTGGATATTTCCTGCGAATATTTCCAAGGAAATTGAGTTCCTCACAAACAACAGGTGTTGTCGACGAAAGATTCCTCGGAAAACAAAAGTAAAAAAAGTATTAGGTTATGAGTGGAGCCCACAAGTTGTCTGAGGAATAATTTCCTCGCAAACGATAGCGTGGATTTTGAGACTGTTTACCGAGGAATATTTTCTCGAAAACAATTTGACCATGATTTGACTAAAGAGCTTTGCAGGATGAGGTGACAAACTTTGGGAAGAGGGAATCGAACGCTGAAGGTGGCCATTGCACACATTAAGGCTATATATATAAAGTCAAGATCCATTTATACAAGATGTAAGTCAAAATACTTACACTAAATCTTGACCGTTAAATTAAATCATTTAAAATTTGGAGTTATTTAGTGTTAAAATTTGTCACATGAGGCAATTTACTTCTTCCATGTGAATCCTTTATCACTTCCACCGATAAAAAAGAATAAAAAGAGTTCCAAAAATTCTTCTCTACAAATCATTTAAAATCCGACTACCATAGTTTTGGGTTACAACTAGACTCTAACCCGTGCGATGCACGGGTTCTTTGTTAATTCATATACATTTGAAATTCAGTAACATATTTAACCATGATCACTGTTATTGTGAACAATTTTACATGCATAGAAAGAAACAATAAAAGAAAAAGACAAAAAAAAATCAATTCACATAATTTAGAGAGTAGGAAAAGAATCTAAAAATCATGCAATCAAAGTTCTAACAACAATTAATACACCAAAATAACTATTTAATTTTAATTCATCAAAATAATTGTTTGAACAAATATTTAAGAAACAAAAACGATACGCGTAACTGAAGGGAAAGGAAATGACAGTTTATGAGAAGTGGAAAAGGTGGGATAAAAAGCGGTTAATGGGAAGTGGAAAAGGTGGGATAAGAAATGGGGGTGCAACTAGAGTTCTAACAACAATTAACACACCAAAATAACTATTTGAGAACAAAAAATGATGTCTGTGATATAAGAGAGAGAAAATAACAGTTTATGGGAAGTGGAAAATGCTAGATAAGAATTGGGAGGCGGTTTTAGAATTTGAAAGCGAAATTAATTCAACAAAAACGTGTGTCGCATAATGGCAAAAACTATGAAGGATGACCATTTGTAACCTAAGGGCGGGATTAGGGTTGCTTGCAGTACCGTTTAACATTTAGACATATAAAGATTTAGCTACCATATTCAAGTATTCTTTTTCTTCAACAAAAACTATTTTAAATAATTTGATAGGTGAATCTAAGAACCATACCGTAAATAACTTCTAAAGTATTGATTGAGGCCTTTGGAAATAAATTAAAATTTTGGCTTATACAGAAGCATCGATCTCTCACATGGGTCAAAATCCCATATGTATAGTGGAAGGAGAACTTGAAAACCAACATCCATTCGAAAATGATAGTTTGATTTAGAAATTGCGTGATATTGACGTTTTATCCAAGTGATTTGAATTAAATCATGTGTGGATACTAATGTTTAGATATTGGGTTAGGTTTGCATTCACAAACACTATTTGGTCAAATGTCATTGAATCAATTGCCTATTTTGCTTAGCATCAGAAGTCAATTGATAAAATGGATTTCCCGTCCTTTGCTAGACATTAAAACGCACGATAAGGGATAAGAGAAGATATAATTGAATCTTAGAAAGTATATAATCGATATACGTTGAATGAATAACCGACGACGTCTAGTTTGAACACAATCTTTATTCATATTTTCAATTTATGTTACAAATTGTTTACTCAAACAAACTCTTTTAAAAACCTCGATTTAGAATAGTGTAAAACTTGAACGGTCGAAACTAGTGTGTGTTCCCTATGGATTCGATATATTTTGTTTTGTTGTAAAATCCGGTATACTTACTATTGTGCGAGGGATAGCAAAATCTTTATAAAAAACCGTGGTATGATTTGCTCGGAATCTAGACACTATATAAGCAGTTTTTTTACCCATATATTGGGTAATGTCATGCGACCAATGGAGGGAAACTAAAGCAGTATTCTTGTCTAATTCTTGCAACCAATGATATTCAGTTTTCTATATATTTATCATATTTGTCTTGTAACAGGAAACTAATGCAAGATAATATTGGATTTGGACCATCATAGCTCATGCGAATTTTAGGCTTAATTAACTTCAGATCTAAGGTACGTAGTTATATTTAGTTTCAAGAGAGGTGATATCTCTTGGGTTTAGAGACTCTTCTACAAAGGATTGTTTTGTTTGAAGAGTGCTCGCTTATTTGTAAAGGTTACTAACTTATCCCGTTTAAAAGCTAGGTTAGTGAAAATCTCAAGGGGCTTTTCCTTGGGGACTAGACGTAGGCCTTGGTGTTTTAGGCCGAACTAGGATAAACTTCTTGTGTCCTTTTCTCTCATCCCTTTATCTCTTTTAAATTTACTTTACTTGTTATTTATTTTAGCACAATTTCTCTAGTTTTTCATCTTTATTAAAAACTTTTATAAGCACTTTATTTCTTTTGGTTAAAATATTTTTTGGTGCTTATTTTTTTTAAATAATTTAAAGATCACAATTCACCCCCCCTCTTGTGTGTTTGAAGTCACTTGTTCAACATGGATGTGGTGATGAACAAAAAGCCGTATTTGAGAAATCAAATGGTTCTATGAAAGGTCATCTCAAACCATTATTCATTCAAGCCAAAGTTGATGATATCAGAGTCAACAAAGTTTTGGTAAATGGGGGCGTTGCTATCAATTTGATGTCTCAATCATTACTTAAGAAGATTGGGAAATGTGACACATATCTGAAACCTCATAACATAGTTATGTCGAATTATGAAGGGAAAGCTAGATTTTCTCTTGGTGCTCTCCAAGTGAATTTAACGGTGGGAACTGTCACCAGGTCGACTCTTTTTATGGTGGTACCATCAAAAACCAACTTTAACTTTCTATTAGGAAGATAATGGATAAATGGAATAGGTGTCGTTCCTTCATCTATGCACCAAAGGATTTGGATACATATAGAGACAATCTTCTACTCTCGACTCTAAACAACCGAAAGCAAACAAACTCACTTTGAAGAAAATAAAAAACTTCAAACGCTTCCATCACCACTATCAACAATATTCCACACTACATTTTATTGCCAAAAAGTGTTGATGATTTTATTAAAAATGATAATAAAATAATATTATATTTTTTCTTAGGGGAATATGTAAACTCTTTATTTGTACCGTTATTATTTATAAACATTTTCATTGCATTGAAAACTAATTAACCCAAAGTATTAATGTTTTTTAACCTCCAATTGAATGAATTAATTGGCTTTAGAAGGTCATGACCAAGTCAGAAACGGTTCACATTATGACTATATATAGTCATGAAAATGCTTCGACATTAAAAAGGATGAGAGCAATATAGAATAAGGTTTTTTTTGGTTGCGTTCAAAGAAAATATAGTAACGAGAAATAAAGAACATTTTGAAAAAAAAAAAATTGAGTAGAATATTCCGAGCAATATTGGTTGGGTTGAGGATGTTGGTTTGGTGAGTTCTCTTTGTGCAGAGAGTACTCATACTTAAGTTTGAAAGGGCTATTTTATCTTGGGGACGACGAGGCAAGAAAGTATTGTTGCACCATTAAGGCAGAGGCGCAGAACGTCTTAAAGAGAGCGACCTAATCTTACCATTTCCAATATTTTGCACACAGTGCACTACATGTGAACAAGGCCTTCTCCAAAGTCATTGAAAGTTATTGTGACCTGCATATTCTTGTCATGGATGTATATGGCATGCCATTGAAAATGGACTTAATAAGCTTAGTATTGAATTGGAACTCATGCAGTCATGCAAATTTTTCGTCTTCCCTTACGCATTTCCAAAGACTTGTCTCACACATGGCAGGCCCAATGAAAAACTGATAGAATGGATACCTTTGCTAGTCACTCCCTTAACTATGATCTGCTCCCTGTTTGTGAAGATAATCAAGCATGAATTGAGTCTTTGCTGATCAAATATTATTAGGTTTTGCCTCTTTAAAAGATTATGTATATTATTGGGAAAAAATGCGACATCACGAGAACAACTATATGATTCTAATTTCCTCTCATTGCTATTTTGGATATGTTAAATGTAATGAAGAAGTCCCACATCGTTTAATTAAAAAGTTTGTTAGTGGGTATATGTGGCTAGTGAGAGTATAAAAAACACCGGGCTTTGGTGACGCAAGCCTGTAACCCATATGGGGGGTAATAAAATGACGGAAATTATCGGCGGAGTTTGTTATTGCACTACGGAGAGTATACCCTGAGATCGGTCTCCAATCTTAAGGGTGTATTAACCAGAAATCTTGGGCATTTTATCAAAGCTGTTCCAATTTATTATTGGGTTAATAACAACAAAGGATATAAAGCTCTAAGATTTACTAGGTTGATAGTAACCTGGCTTAACAGAGCAGGTCTCTCAAGAAGACGGTGCATGCTCAACTCATATACTTCGATAATCAACCCTCATTTTTGTTATTCAAATCTCACCTAAGACTTTTGCAATTTACTTTATCAAAGCAAATGCTTTTAATTTTTTTTTGGTTAAATAATATTTGTTAAAAATATTTTTGATCCCAATATATTTTAATTTTCCTTTTTAATCTTTCTAAAAAAATTTGACTTTTAAATTCTATAATGTGCTAAACATAACTGCAATAAATTATCCCTAAAAAATAACTGCAATAAATTAAAAAAATTTGAATGCTATATTTGAGTTGACTTGATAGTAGATACCGAAAGTGGTGATGGGAAACTTTTAGGAAACTAAAAATCGAAAAAAAAATAAATTATGAGCACTAAAATGAAAGTTGGAAAATTTATAGCGACAAAAAACATATTTAACCCTTAAAAAATATACATTGAATAGTTTGAAGAATTTACCATTTATTTTCAGAAAAATACTTCCATTTTTACAATCATTTTGACACATATACATCAAAATACGTATCATTTAGTTACTTATAAACTACAATATATTCTTTAATTACTTTTGCTCTCTACATTTATCTGAGTATGTGTATGTACATGTGATGTGTATATTTTCTTTTTTTGGTGGTTGGGGTTTGAACCCTGAACCTTGCATATATTATGCATTGTCCATACCAACTAAGCTAATCTCACGAGGACGTACAAGTGATGTGTCTATATTGTTGTGATTGTTGAAAATATTAATGGAAATAATGGTATTTCGGAGTTGTTATGTCAGTCTCAAAAACCACTAATCTGAAAGCAAATTTTTGATGAACAGGTAGAGACTTCTATACTCTAGGACTCTACCTAAGAACTTATTTTCTTAAGCACACATGCAAGAGACTTCCCAATTCTTAAGCACAACTACTTAAGACTTTACCCTTCTCAATCACAATTGACTGAGACTTTCCAGGTGCTCAAGATTTCACCAAGAGACTTGTATGTTCAAGCACACAGGCGAGAGACTTTCTAAAATGTTTGCCCCAACTGCAAACAAGTTAATTTGTTCTTACATCATATTTAACAATGATAATGTAAACTGAACAAATGAACAGACTCATTCCTTAGGATTTATAAGATATAAAATTGAAAAATAATCCTAAGTGTATTGCGCTATTTGATTTAAAGGAGAATTGGCATAGAAAAATAGCAGAGTCTTGTTACTTCTTCTTCAGGTCTTCAGTTCCTTTTATAGGCACTGATTTAAGAGACTTTGAAGAAGAGTGTCGGTGCAAATATAGTCATTGAGAAGTTTTGATTAAGAACATTGGCCCTTTGTCGGATATGGATAATTATGTTGGAAAGTCCTTTGAATTTCCTTTGTTGAAAGAAGAATTATTTGTTGCTCTCTTCGTTCCTGACGTCCTTTGTCTGGTGGCACACGTAGACAGAAGAAGACAAAAACATTGCTCTATCAGATACTATGATAGAGACAACTTACAGAATAAGACAAAAGCTTACGTGGATTCTGGGTCCCTCAGGTCCAAGTAGCCAGTCAGATTATGTGTCTGATGTTCTTCACTGAATCTGTTGAGATCACTCTCCAGCTTCTGTGAGACACCCTTCTTATAAGGATGTTAACGTGTGGTTGACCTTCCAGTAGATCTTCCACCATAGTCTTCTAAGCTTCCCAATCCCTTTCTCATCCTATTCATATGTTCTTTCTTCATGATAGGTAGATCCTGCACACTTGAACATATGTTAGTATTCCAATTGTTCTTCAATACTTTTTTATCATCAAAACCCAAGAGGACTTGTATGAACAATTCTTGTTCTAACAACAGGTCCTCTTATGGTGTTGGATCTGTGTCCAACATATGGATTGTCGAGCATAGCCCTTGTACCGTCGAGCACATCTCTTGGACCATCAAGCATACTCCTTTGGGAAATTTGGAACATTTGCCCCCAAGTCACTGGCCTTGTAGTATAAGAGTAGTGACTTTGGGCTTGAAGGGGAAACGATGTTATAAAGACAAGTTATGAAACTTTTATATGTGTTTTGTTGTGTATAAAGCATTTTTTTACGACCACTCTAATAGACCATTGATCTTGTCGAGGAAAATAGTCTTGAAGGGAAAGCAAATATATTGTCGAGTACAATTTGTTTCATTATCTCATGGGGAGAGCAAAACTATTATGAGTGCAATTAACTTTACAGTCTCTCAGAGTGAAAATGTACTTTCCATTACTATTTGTGTCGCGCCATTTTTCGGAGATCAAGGCTATTTGATTAGCGTTTGACTCACTATTTTATTTTACGACCGAACATTTAATTTTAAGAGAAAAGGGAAAAAAGTTCGAAACACCCCTTTGAAAAGATTTTGGGTTCGGGGGTTAGTTACATAAAGGGAAGGTGTTAGCACCCTTTATGTCCGTAGTACTCTACGGGAACCTCTTGATTTTATTCAACGTTTTGTGCTATAAAACTTGCTTGCTTTTTTTTGGAAAAA
>Ga0228711_1007820_pt1 | contig 15328 bp, 10 predicted proteins | sample MedpolnodulmetaG_2_FD_177996 | JGI IMG/M metagenome (GOLD analysis project Ga0228711, IMG submission 177996) | Root nodule microbial communities from Medicago polymorpha collected in Santa Monica, California, United States - brown nodules | ecosystem: Host-associated > Plants > Roots > Nodule...
CCTTTTAGGAGAGGCTGGCTAGAAATCATGAAGCTTATTTCTTGGAACTGTCGTGAGTTGGGACTCCCATGAGAATTCAGGGGCCCTAAATGGCTCTTGTTAACTCGCAACCTGGATTTGGTGTACTGAATGGAGAATATGTTTGCTTCTCGTGATCCTTTTTACTCAATGTTGATATCTACTGGTTCCTTAACTAATTGTTTTTTTGTTCACTGCAAGACTTCTAGTGGTGGTAAATGCACTACCCATGTAAATCCTTCTAATTTACTTAAAACACAATAATTCATTTATAAAATTATAATTCATGTCAATCTTGAGACAACATAGAATAAAAATTATTCGTAAATTGTAACTTTCAAACCTTCCATAATAATTGAAACAAAACATTGAAGCAAAACATATGTAATCATACATGTAACTATTTTTTACATTTAACAATACTAGCCATACAATTTGTTAAAATTTAGTGTTATATTTTTATGTAAAATTAAATTACACAACTCTATCTACGTTTTCGTTATTCATTTTCTTCTTCTTACATTCGAAGTTTATACATTGTTATTAGATGAAATAGTTGCACACGTTATCTAGGCCCCAATACATATATTATAATGTAATGTGATAGTAGAATCTTACTTAAACATATATTATATCTAGTGTTGGATACATTTTGAATAAATGTAGGAGTGACTTACTTTGCGGAAGAAAAAAAAAGCCATATAAGGTAGCAATGCTATATTTCTCCGTATTTGATTTATATCATGCAACCTTTTCAATTCACGAACATATAGTTGCTTTAATAAAAAAATTGGTAAACTAGTAGATTTAAGTGTATTTTTATGTGCAGATCAATACATATTTTATCAATCAATTATTACTTTTAGAACTACTCTTTGGCCTTATGAATAATCCCTAGTTATAAATTCATTTAAATAATATTGAGCTTGTTTAATTAAATAAAATAAAAATAAAAGAAAAACGGTATTTTCATTATAATATAAAAAAACTGCACTTTCATTCACTCGTCAATGTTATTATTAGAGGGGAAAAGTAGCGATGAGACATGGTGAAGAAACTCTTCTCTTCTTGAATTGGTGAGTATCTCCATTTTTTTAGATCTCTCTTATTGCCAATCACTCAATTTCATATTCACTTATTTGAATGATTCTTCAACGATCCTTTATAATTTCTTACCTAACTGTGTTTTGGTATGATTTCATTATTTTCTTTCTGAACATTCTTTTTCCATTTCAGCAAACCAATTTATAAAATGATCTAGATTGAAATTAAGTGTCACCTAGATATGAAGAATTGATTTTTGAATACGTTAATGGTTAACAACAACAAAAATATTTTCAAAATACACTTAAAGAAGCAAATCTAATCACAGAAAAAAACATAATCCATACATCAAAAAACTAGAAGATACTTACAATATTATTCCACCTTTGAAGAAGACTTAAGTATTTAAGCATAAAAGTTAATGGAAATAGGCACAAACACCATAACTGCAACCAAGAAAATATATAAATTAATTAACGCAAATGATAAGAAATTTAAATACATATAACCGACAGAATATTGAGTTGGCGGAAAAAAAAACTAACTCACTGAAGATCGAGCCTCACTTCACCAAAATGGTGGCTCTGAAAGATGGTGAGAACGAGGGGTTTTGAGGGCTCTGAAAGAAGAGATGAAGATATTAACAATAAACCAAAGAAGCAGTAAATCAAGATCTTTACTTAAGTCATGGATTTTTATTTTTTTGAATCTAGATCCAGTATTCTTGAAACTGAGTTTTTTCTTTTCTTGTTGAACAATTTGAAGAGTGAGAAAAAAAACTGAGATTTTTCGGACAAGATCAGAGAAGAAAATCAGAGAGGGATGATGAAGGTGTGGTGGGTGAGTACTGCTGAGTGTGGCGGCTGCTAAGAGTTAGAGAGAGACAATGAAGGTGTGGTGGTGAGTTCAGGTTTCTACTTTCTAGAATTTCTAGGGTTATATATATGTTGGATAATTTAGTTGGTCTGGACTTTTAGTTTTGGGCCTGCAACTAACAAAAAAATATTGGGCTACGTTGAATCTTTGGTCGGTATCGGCTAGGCCAATTTTGGATTTAATAAAGTCGGGCTCGGCAGTTTAAGCCAATAAAAACCCATTTTTTTCTTTTTTACTCACCCGAGATGGTTTTAACCCGCCCCAATGGACCCGCGGGTGACTCGATTAGTTCGGGCTATGGACGGGTTATCTTTTAAAAAATAAGCATTTGTGTGAGCGTGCCTAAACTTTTTGCATTTGGATTGCCCCTAAGCAAGATTTTCACTATTTCGGGCTATGGACGGGTTTGGATATCATGCTAAACCCTACTAAAATAGATGCAACAAAGAACAAACTCATCCTCATATGAAGGCCATTTACGCTTACACCTAGTTAGCATTTTTTTATAATAATTTTCATGATTAGTTTTCATAAAATGATTCTTTGTGCACTATTTATATATACTTTTAGAAAAGAATGAGAATTTCTCATAAAAAAAATAATAGAATGAGATTTATAAAGTAGTTATTAATAGTCAATGAATTAGTTCCAAAAAAAAAATAGTCAACATCAGGTAAAAAAAAAATTCCCCCTTAAAGAAAGTTTCGAAAAAGTAAAAATAATCAAAGATCAGGTCAAAGAAAAAAGGCAATGATAAAAATGAGGATATTACAATATAAAAACATATCAATTAAATGATTTCTCAATATTTGTTTTTTAGGGGGTATTGAAAATATTAAATCACTAAAAATATAATACCATGAAAGAGTATTAAAATCTTTTCACTACAAGACTGTTGGTGGTGGTAAGTCCACTACCCATATAAATTCTTCTAATTTACTTAAAAAATTTTTTTCTTTTTCGATAAGGCCAAGAGAAAGGTTGGGTATCCGGGAGAATCTGAAGCATCCAACTAGGTTGGCACCCAACAGATTCCCACAATAATTCATTTGTAAAATTATAATACGTGTCAATCTTGAGAAAACATAGAATAAAAATAATTCGTAAATTGTAACTTTCAAACCTCCCATAATAATTGAAACAAAACATTGAATCAAAACATATATAATCATACATTGAACTATTATTTTACATTTAACAATGCTAACCATACAACTTGTTAAAATTAAATGTTAAATTTGTATGTAAAATTAAATTACACTACTATATCTATGTTTTCGTTATTCATTTTCTTCTTCTTACATTCGAAGTTTATACATTATTATTAGATAAAATAGTAGCACTTGTTATCTTGGCCCAAATACCTATAATATAATGTAATGTGATAGTAGAATCTTACTTAAACATATATTATATCTAGTGTTGGACATATAAGGTAGCAATGGTATATTTCTCTGTGTTTGATTTATATCATGCAAACTTTTCAATTCACGAACATAAAGTTGCTTTAATATTTTTTTGATAAACTACTAGATTTAATAGTATTTTTATGTGCTCATCAATACATATTTTATCAATCAATTATTACTTTTAGACCTACTCTTTGGCCTTGTGAATAATCCCTAGTTATAAATTCATTTAAATAAATAGAGCATATTTAATTATGATTCTTTGTGCATTATTTATATATACTTTTATAAAAGAACGAGAATTTCTCATAAAAAAATAATAGAATGAGATTTATTAAGTAGTTATTAATAGTCAATGAATTAGTTGCCAAAAGAAATAGTCAATGATCAGGTAAAAATAAATACCCCCTTAAAGAAATTTCCAAAAAATAAAAACAGTCAACGATCATATGCAAGAAAAAAGTCAATGATAAAAATGAGGATATTACAATATAAAAACATATCAATTAAATGATTTCTTAATATTTGTTTTTTAGGGGGTATTGAAAATATTAAATCACTAAAAATATAATACCATGAAAGAGTATTAAAATATTTTCACTAAAAATATAATATTGTGTTTGATTATCTCTCCATTCCTTTTTTAAAAAAAATGTATGAATTATTTCTCCATATCTCATTATTATTTTAAATGTTAGTGGTATAGAATGAAAAACATATTTGATTAATAACTTAAAAAACATGTTTGATTGATTATAGAATGATTTATTGCTCAAATTGTTTCTATAATATATATGAAATTTTAAAAATGCCAATGTTAAAATAAACATAGATTATATCCCTGCAATTTGATATTCTTCCTTTTGTTTTTCTTCCAACAGTCCAGCCACATAGAAAGCGCTGATGTGACATAGAATCTTGTCACCTGACTACTGCAAATATGAGTATTTTTAATGACATGGCAATTTTTTTATTGTGTGTCTGCATTTGTAGAGGACATTTTTTTCTTCATGACTCAAACAAGCTAAAAGACCCTATGAAATGGGTTATAAGATTATTAAAAAAAGATCATTCAACATCGTAAATGTATATTTTATTGCTCGCCTACTTATTAAATTAGCACTAGCTCGCCTATTCCTATTAGAGTGGAACTTGTAACGCCCTACTTCTATTAAAGCGATAAAACACGCGAATAAAACGTTTATTCAAGAAATAGACGCTACGTCTACACATCAGAAATCCAAATGACATGCATTTATAAAATTCACAATACTTGCAGCGGATAAGAGTCTACACCTCCAAATATACATGTTATAGGATCCATATACATCATCATATAAATTCAAAATACAGCAAGAAAGGTAAATCTCCACAAAAGAAATAAGTTCAACAAAACAAGACGACTCCCTAATCAGAGCCTAAACTAAGACTCCAAGACAAAAGCTGAGATAGCTCCCGCTATCCAAGCGCTCACCATGCAAAACTAAGCCTGCATTCCGTCTACCCATCCATACAAATAGGTAGGCGGTATAAAACCACTGGGGGTAAGCTTCACATCAATCATAATCAATAATTAAAGTATAAGCATTTAAGCATTCATACATATCACATATAAACATATACATGTACAATTCTTGCCCCATCAATAATATCAAGATAATATTCAACAATAACATTTGCCAATGTACATATACATTAATCACATCATTCAACAAATATCGCCGATACACAATCCAACAATTATCACCAATGTACAATCCAACAATTATCACCAATGCACAATCCAACAATTATCACCAATGTACAATCCAACAATTATCACCAATGCACAATCCAACAATCATCACCAATCATTCAAATGCATGCAATGTTCTAGACTCTTCTAGATGCATGCGGTACCAAATCACCTCAAGGTCGTCACCTTCGATGCAACAAACACATCGTATGTAAGATTTCACACCCCGTCTTACATTTGGATATAAATATCCGTCACCATCACCATCAGTCATGTATGCATGAACATATGACTCGACTCAATGCATATGTTCACACAAACAATATCACCACATCATCACAACATATATGCATATATGAATTCATCAATAATTCACCGTCACTCGACATATATGCAATCACCAACACAATCACAATTCAATTAACATATATGTGTTTACCAACGACAACTCAATCCACTAACATATATGCATTCACTAACATTAACTTCTTCAAAATTCACCAAGACTCACTTGGAGTGTTTTCATCATAAATCAAAATTCATAAGGTATTTTCAAGTCAAATTGGAGCCATTGGGAAGCTGATAAAATCCTCTAACACTTTCATGTCTATACCAAAAGTCAATTCAAAGCAGAAATGTGTGAAAAGGACGCAAAACACAAAATAGAAAAACTGGGCTGAGGCAGCTCGCCTCGCAAGTAACCTGCTCGCCATGGCGGGCGAGACATGCCCCCTGTTACCACATTGCTCACCGTGGCGAGTAGCCCTGCTCGCCGTGGCGGGCAAACATGGCTCTCTGTGACCATGTTGCTTGCCTCGCGAGCAAGCTTACTCGCCGTGGCGAGTACTGACAGTTAGCTGTCACGAAAATCTCATTCTTCATCCCAAAATCCCAATTTTGAATCCCCCAAGCCCAAATTTGATTCCAAGGTTTACCCAAACGTTTTCAGACACTAAAAGAGATTCAAAACCATATGAAATTTGAGCCAAAACATCCTTCAAACCAAAAACCCCTTTTTGACCCATTTTTGTAAACACTCACAAGAACACTCCAATTCTCAACAAATCTCAATGATTATGATCACCCAAGGTTTCAATCATCAATAATAACATCTCTCAACAACAACAGCAACAGTTCACATGATTTCACAACAATCCATCAACAACAACATCATATCTCATCCATTTTAAGTGAAAATGCAAAGTATACATATAAGCATGTTTTGAGCATGTAATTTCATCATCAACAATTCATTTAATATCAATTTCACATACTCAAACATTACATCAAAACATAAGCACGAATTTCATCAATCAAACTCATAATAATCACTTATACAAATAATCACTTATGCATAGAATTGGGGAAGAAAACTACAACTAATTGATTACCATTGAAAACTAACCCCCTTACCTTAATGAGCAACAACACTAGCATAAGCTTTACTTTAGCTCCTAAGGTTCTCTTCAATTCTTCTTCTCTACCCTTTCTTCTTCTAGCCTCTTTCTCTATCTTTCTCTTCCCAATTGCAAAAGATTATTATTCCACCCTAGATTCTAAAAGACAAGGTTTATATAGTTCTCACATTTGGGCCTAACCCAATTAATTGTTCTACTGGGCTCACAATACCAATAAACTAACCCCTAAGTTTTCTATTCTCTAACGGTCAATGTTATCGATTAATTACCGATCTAACTTAATTACCGCTACCGAATAGTAACTTAGTAAAATAATAATGTTCCCCCTAGAAACACTTAAGAAAATAAACCCCACCATAAAATTACTATTTTACTCCTGCTCTCAAAATTACCAAAATACCCCTGAGTCTAAAATGACCATATTGCCCTTCTGCACCGAAATCCACCAATCCTAACCCAAAATACACACAGAGGCAATTAATCACATATAAGCACATATAAACACACATAATTAAATAATAAAATAAATCTAGCAAAAATCGGGCTGTTACAGAACTAATCCGCCCATTCCCGATTGTTGTTTGTTGTTGTTGTCGTGGACGTAACTTTGTCATTTTCTTGCGAAGTTGGTATTGGTAAAACTGATTGTATATTTCCTCGAATGATTTTGGACTATAAATTTTCTTCAAATCAAATAGTATATTTTCTCAAAATATATTGGGCGGCAATAAATTTTCTTCAAACCAAAAGGAATATTTTCTCAAAATATATTGGGCAATAAATTTTCTTCAAATCAAATAGTATATTTTCTCAAAACATATTAGACGATAAATTTTCTTCAAATCAAATAATATATTTTTTCAAAAAAAATATAGAAACTGATATTCCTTTGAAATAGAATTGCTTCAGGGTGGGAGAATCGCTTCGAGAGAGTATGTCGTCGTCTAGATTTCGAGACCCGATGTTGGTTTGGACTACCCCGGTCATCGTCTTTTCGAGATCTCCGCTAGGTCCAGGGGCATTTTGTGCAGCTCCAAATTCTTCGATGTCACATGCAGTGTTGACTATGCTGGGTTATAAACGATTTACAGAGACCAACAAGAATGAACCAAACTATCATAGTACCGGCCAATCCTTTAAAGTTGAATGACAATAGTTTCCTGCTTTCCTGTAGTCTAAAATTAGTTCTCTATATAATGTTCAACTACAATCCTCAGATAGAATGGACCACTAGGGGAAGCCTCTTGTATGATTGACATGCGATACCTGATACGGCTGTGAGGCGATGTTATGATAACGAGGATCTCATCGTAATGGGTGCCGATTTTGGATTGAGTGGTGGTGGATACGTCGTCAAGGAGATGCTGGATTTAGATTTTCATCGCCTCCACGGCGTCGTGATCGAAGGGCTCGATCATCTTTGTGGTAAAAGAGTGCGAAAGGGTTTCTAAATTGTGATGAGAGTGCGATTTAGGGGTTATGATCAGTTGATTGGTGTTTTTAAATCACAGTCGAGGCTATGATTTAGAGTTTTTGGTTTAGGGTTTCCAAATCACGAGTTCCGATTCAGAAACGTGGTCAAGGTTAGTGTTATCTCTCCCCACAAACGGCGCCAACAATACTTGCAAAAGTACAATAATCGTATCAGGGTTTAGTATTGTATTAGTCATGCCTTGAGAAGGCTCTCAAGGGTTGTATTTATAGCCTTCTATGAGCCTGATTTATGATTACTTAATCAGTAAGTAATGAGGGTATTTAGGTCTTTATGACGAGCTCTAGAGGCTTCTAGAAGCTGGCTGAGGCGGCGCCCTAGGGAGGTAACTTGCTCTTTTGCAAACAAATAAAAATTGCAAATCTCTTAACCCTTATCTTTTTATTTTATCGTCAAACTTAAAATAAGTAACGCGACAATCTCTGTAGATACGATACTCACTTATCACTTTATTACTTGGTAAACGATTTGGTACATTTTCCTAATCCGATCATCAGTCCACCCCTGACATAATTATTTAGTTTTCTACTTGAGAATGACTTAATGCACTATAACCCATGGTTACAGTTGTTCAAAGCATCTTCTTCCACCATTGGCTATACTTTGAACACCAAAAACCATCAACCTTTTCTAAGTCCTTTGCCACTCAAATTCTTTGCCTCGCCAAGCATGATAAGTATCCGACAAAGATCCTAATTTAAACAAAGTTTACTTTGTGTTTTTATAACCATGATGACCAAGTGTTTACGTCTCTTCAAACCACCTTTGTTGAATAAAGGTTGTTACCTGGATTGGGCGTTGTACTTCAAGCTGTGAGTTTGTATTTGAATGATACAAATTCATGTCTAGGACTGTTATTCTCTAGAAGAGTATATTACATTACAATGAAATTTTATATCAATTCAAGAGCACTTTTACCACTTGATTCATTTACAGATGATCTAATTACTTTCACTTTAAGAGCATTTTACAATGATTGACCTAAATCATGTTATTTGCTTTTTCATAATTTTTCCCTTTGAAGAATATACCCGTTTTTTTCTTTTCTACTCTCTTTTTAAGTGTGGTGAATTGTTCACTCACACTGGTCTTTCTTCCTTATAATGTCAAAGAATCAAATATTGCCAATCCACTACGAAATTTCTCTTGGGTGTATCACGGTTTCAAATATTTATTCTTTTTTCGTGATTTGATTTTTGTTTGACCATAAAATCACTCAATCAAGCGTCAATTAACTTGATATGAATCCTTGCTTATTAAGCATCACAAATTTTTATCAATAATTATTATGGAAGTGTAACAAAATACCATTAATCCAATTCTTGAAATCAATCAAACATATAACTAAGTAGGATTTCAGTTGAGTGACACAATATTACATGAAATTGATCAATCCACTTGTGTGAGAGGGACTGAGATTCCCTGCTGTAAAAAAACAGGTTGTTTTGCCGCTGTTTTGCATCTCAGCTGTTAATTATAGATCGTACAGTTTAAGTTAAATTAGTTGTCAACTTATTCTAAACAATCTCGACCATACGATTTAGATCGGACGGTCCTGAAATGTTACAGCGTCCTGCTGTAACAGCGGGAAATGCAGCGGAAAATCCAGATCCGTGTGAGAGAGTAGTTGAATTAGTTTATATATTACAGTTAGATTTGTCAATCATGTGACATTTCCGTCATAATGTCACTAAGTGCAATCCATTTAAGCATTATAGATCATATTAATCTCTATTCAAAATAAACTAAAGCAAGCAATCAAATCATTCACTAGGTCGTGAGTTCGAGCCTTTCCGTCTCCTTTTTCTTCATATCTATACTATATTACACAGAAACTTTTGTATATTTTGCATGTGACGCAGTGGAAATTGAAATCTTTATGCATCACTAGGTCGTGAGTTCGAACCATTGTTTCTGTTTTGTGAAAAAACTTATATATATATATATATATATATATATTTGGCTACCCCCACACATTTTGTCAAAATCCACCACTGATTAACATGACCTATAACAAGACCTGTGTAACCCTCAAATTTTATGTTAAAGAACTATGTAACTCTCAATTAAACTTATAAAACTTGAGGGGAGCATTGGCAACTAGGTTCCCTCCGCCCCACATGGATATCTTCTATCTCAATAAGCAAGATAAATAATTTCTCCAAGCAATTCTACAATAATTTCTTTTAGGGAAATTACAAAGTCATTCAAACAACAACTTAGATTAAACTTATATACATTGTACCTCAACATATGTACTACAGTTTTCTCCGAAATACATGTGCAACTTTCTACTTTTTTATTTTTATTTAATGCAACTATCTACTTTATTATTAGGAAATTTGGAAATAATAAAAAACATCCTATCTACAATTCTACTTTTTTATATTTTTTTAATGCAACATGTGTTAGGCACAACCCAAAAGCCGCCACCACCTATCTATAAATAATTACCCAACGTAGTAATCTTAAATCATTCCCACAAAGAAATCAAACAAAGATGGCTAGGAATAGTGCTTCCATCACTTCTTTCTACTCTTTGCTTTTGATATCTTCCATTCTATTTGCTTCACACTTCCATGCCACTAAGGCACAAACCAATGCCCCACCAGTAGTGAAAGGGTTGTCCTATGGTTTCTTTGCCCAAACATGTCCCAACCTTGAAAACATTGTAAGAAACCATCTCACTAAGGTGTTCAAATCGGATAATGGCCAAGCTCCTGGTTTACTCCGTATCTTCTTTCATGATTGCTTTGTTCAGGTAATATATGTCACCAGTTATTCATGCAAAACAAATTTTTTTACTATTTTGAGCTATATAATTTAATATTAAAGTGAATAACAAAGAACCAAGAGCGATTGAGTCTAACGAAAGAGACTTGACTTGTATAACTTGACAAAGTAGTGTTCGAGTCTCAAAATAAATATTACTAATTGCTATTTTGAACCAAGGTTTTTTCCATGGTGGGGTCCATAAGGAAAAAATCAATGGCAGGAAAGTACTCATTCCGTCCTAAATTATATGATGTTTTTGGCATTTCATGCGTATTAAGAAGTGTATTGAATTTTGTATAGGAAAAAGATATTATGAGTTATTTTACAAAATTATCCTTATTTAATGGTATGAGAAAAATAAATTAAAGAATTGAAAGAAGATAGAGTAATAAATAGTCAATGATATAATAGGAAATGTAACATTAATACTTCATTTATATTGTAAAGTGACGTATAATCTGGGATCGAGAGATTGTGAATCTATATTAGATATGGATTTATTTGATATGTTTTGACCGTGTATATATGTATGTAGGGATGTGATGGATCAGTGCTACTGGATGGAAAGCCAGGAGAAAGGGATCAACCACCAAATGGAGGCATGAGAACAGAAGCCTTGCAAACCATTGATGACATTAGGGCTCTTGTCCATAAAGAATGTGGAAGGATTGTTTCTTGTGCAGATATCACTGTCTTGGCTGGCCGTGAAGCCGTTTTCCTAGTAAACTCTATACTCCATTTTACTTTTTATTTATATCTTTTTATTTGGTACATAATATTTTTCCCTACTAATCATGTTTTTGATGTTTTGTACATATATTACGATTAGAAAAAAATTGAAATAACAACGGAAAAAAGTGAAATTGGTCACCAAAATTTTGTCTCTAATACTTAGAAACGATTTTTGAGACGAATTTTATCTTTTTCCATAACTAAACTCTTTTCACTATTTCAATTTGTTCTAGTAGTATATATTTTTTGTATAGGGAGTGCATATATATATATATATATTATTACTAAAATAGATCAATGGCTCTAAAATAGATTTCAAGTTTGTCAAATTCTAGTGAGAGTATAGTTTATATTGTTTAAAAAGGAAATAGGAGACAGTGGTTTAATTTCATAGACCTTTGTTGTCACATTAAACAGTTATTAACTATAAGTTTATTATAAAAATTATTAATATTGTGTACCCAAAAAAATTATTCATTTTAATATTAGTATGTAAACTTCACTTGTCATGAAAATAAAATATCACTACTAGTCACGACACACACATATATAAAATAGTTTCTTATGCATATATAGTACCGTTGATACAGACTTAATCAAGATTGTGACCAAGTGACTTTTACTTGTAAGATTATAGATTTAAATTTTATTTTTTTTTGAGGATAAGATTATAGATTTAAATATTAATACCCACTAGTCAATCCGACAACTGATCAGTAGGTGAAAATTACAGGAATAGAAAGAAAAAAATACGCAGCTAATTAAAAAAATATTTTGATAGACCCATATATTAATTGAGCAATAATATATATACAACTATTTTATAATAATTTAGTGAACAATTTTCTTCTTCTCTCTTATAATAAAGAGAAAAGGTAAAAACAAAAGAAGAGTAAGAGAAACAGTTTTTCAAGAGTTATACCCGAAGGAGAATATGATTAATTTATGAAGACCGGTGGTACTAAAATACTTGAGTCTTTTTTTATTACAAAAAAATTGACAAAGATTTTTCTGACAAAATTTTTCTCACAAAGTTAAATAACCGAGTTATAAACATTGGAAATATACAAAATGCAAACATAGAGTTGAGTCTAGCATAAAATGTTAGACTTTCATGATATGACGAACAATTATTCTAATATCAATAGACAATGATGCATGTATTTAATCGAACAATATTTTCAATCTAATTATCTTGAATGTATGCAAACTTAGAAAAGCAAACAAAATATAATTTTTTTAGATGAATATATTTAGCAAAAAAACTTTATAAAATATTTTACGCGGCGCCAGTCATTCAAAAAAATTATGAGTATATAGATAAGTATATTCTTGTCTCACACACAGCACATAAAAATTAGGCCACTTGATCAAAGACTTAGGTTTATTCTCCCAACCAAAGTCTTGCTAGAAGCCTACAATAATGCAAAGGCTCAAGCCCACGTTGCAAGACTTAAAAGTAAACTTTAATTATTGTTTTTCGGACAATTGTTCTAACAACTTTTGACCTTTTCTTTTGTTTGACAACTCTTTTGTCATTTTCTAATCCTTAAACTTCAGAGCATTACTAACTTTTTACATTATTCTACTCTTATATGGACTATGCTAATACAACTTTTTTGTAATATAATTAGATTAGAAGACAGCTTTAATTAAAGAGATAAGGATTGAGTTATTTTTGTTGATACATGAGAAAAATGATGCTAATAGTAGATAAAACATAATATAGAATCAAAAGCATCTTTTATCATAAAAATAAATTAATCAAAAGCACCTCTCCAAAAAAAATTAATCAAAAACATATTTTAATCCTTAAAAAAAAAAACATATTTTAAAAGCCTGCTTGTATTGGACTTTTCTGTTTACATTGGACTTTCTATGTCTAAAATCGATTACCAAAAGTTGCAAGGTTGAACTTTAGAAATAATTTTCTCCAAAAGAGTAGTGTTAAAGAGTCCCACATATGTGTTTATATAACTAAGGGCAATCATCACCTAAAATGTCGATTTTACGGGGTTGTGTTTGGTCCAACCATGATTTCTAAGATGATATCAGAGCCTCTGTTTTAGAAATTGTGGTTGTGTCTAACACAACCCCACAAAACCGACTTTTCAGGTGATGATTACTCTCACTTATAAACACATGTGTGAGACTCTTTAACACACCCTCTCGTGGCTAACAATATTAGGCTTAGTTCGTGGACGTAAATGGGGGGTGGTCTGATAGTGGAAACTTGATACCAGGAGGCCCAATGGATCTTAGATGAGGCTCTAATACTATGTTAACAATACAAATACAAAATAAAAAAAGAGACAATGGAAACAACAACGGAGGCTAGAGTTTGATAGACTATCAATAGCTTAACATCATAAAAGGTTAGAAAAGAATATATATATATATATATATATATAAACATAATTGACTACTAACTTAATAATATAAAAGGCGAAGTCTAATATTTTATTATCTAACAAGTAGTTCAGTGATTTCATTTGAATCTCTACTAGCAACAATAATTCTTCTCCTAAATAACTATTTACTAATATTAGTTTGTGAAAAAAAAAAAACTTTCAAAATAATGGTATTGGAAGGCACAAATTTACATAGTGATAATTAAACATTTAAAGAAATAATATATTTAACTATGATCTTATACTTGATTGCAAATTTTTCATGCTAACCTTGATTTTTCATTCTACAGTCAGGAGGACCTAATTTTCCAGTACCACTAGGAAGAAAAGATGGCAAGACTTTTAGCATTAAAGAAACAAGCAATCTCCCACAACCCTTCAACACAACAAGTGTTACACTCAAAGTTTTTGCAGCCCAAAACTTTGATGTCACAGATGTTGTTGCATTATCAGGTGCACACACATTTGGTCGTGCACATTGTGGAACATTCTTCAATAGACTCTCTCCAGCAGACCCTACAATGGACAAAACCCTAGCCCAAAACCTTAAAAACACTTGCCCTAATGCAAATTCAGGTAACACTGCAAACCTAGACATTAGGACCCCAGCAACATTTGACAACAAGTACTACCTTGATTTGATGAACAAACAAGGTTTGTTCACTTCCGACCAAGATTTGAACATTGATTCGAGGACAAAGGGTTTGGTTAATGATTTTGCTGTTAATCAGAATTTGTTCTTTGAGAAGTTTGTTAATGCTTTTATTAAGGTGAGTCAGTTGAATGTTTTGGTTGGAAATCAAGGTGAAATTCGTGCTAAATGTAATGTGGTAAATGGTGGTAAGAAATCTGTTTTGTCAACTTTGGTGGAAGAGGGAATGAACTTGATTGAGCAATTTTAAATTTGAGACATGTTGTTCTTCTAGTATGTTGTTGTTGATGTTACCTTTTTGGTGTATTTTGAGCTTTTAATGTTTCTTGTCTTAATGTATGACTCTTGTAATAATAAGCACCGTTCACTAGGTTCAAAATGTACTTGAGTTTGCTATGGAAAGAAAATCTTGTTTTTCTTTCTTGTATTTATGTTACTTAATTATACTTTTACTCTTAGTTTGCAAACTTTTCAATTTTAATTATTGGGTGGTACCTAAATTATTTGGAGATTTTTATACATGTACTTAAAAAAAATTCAAAAATATAATGTAATTGGGTATGTCAACTATTGAGAATTGTTACATTAGAGAAAAAGGAGAGAAAACTTAGGGTTTGTAACAAAATGAGTAATTATCTACTTATACTAAATAATGATTATAACTACTTATATTTAACCCATAAGCTAGAAGATATTCACAACGCTTTGTTTGGGATGAGCAATCCAAAAAAAAAAAAAAAAATCAAAAAAAAAAAAAGCTTGCTAA
>Ga0228711_1007821_pt1 | contig 15327 bp, 8 predicted proteins | sample MedpolnodulmetaG_2_FD_177996 | JGI IMG/M metagenome (GOLD analysis project Ga0228711, IMG submission 177996) | Root nodule microbial communities from Medicago polymorpha collected in Santa Monica, California, United States - brown nodules | ecosystem: Host-associated > Plants > Roots > Nodule...
GTAACAAAAAAAAAAATCGAAAATAAGAATAAAAGTAGTTCATTTCATTAGTCTATTATCAGTACATTATCATCATGAAAATAAGAATAAAAGTTAGTTCATTTCATTAATTTCATTACCGCATAAAAAGAATTCATGGATTGGCAAAAAAAAATTGATAGGGATCCATCGGTCATAGTTACACCTATAATTTGTATTAGAAAAAAATTACTATTAATACTAATATTACATTAAATTAAATTATAATACAAATGATGTATATGGTTACAAATATAAATATGGAAATTTATTGAAATCCAAATGCTTGAGAATGCTACATGGAAGATCATTGGAATCCAAATGCTTGGTTTCTCAAGAGTGCCACATGTCAATCTCATATGAATAGAAAAAAATTTCCATATTGAAACTTGAAAAAAAAGTCTCAAATTTATAAAATATAGATATAGATTAGATCAATTGTCAACATTCTTTTTTATGACTGTTGTATGTTTTGAATTATTTGAATTTAATTTCATTTATCGGCGGTTGATAGTTTCTTGTTTGATATTTTTTTTTTGTGGGCGCAGCTTCTTGTTTGATTTGATATCAAGAAATTGGCTTTCTAGATATCATTTTGATCGTAATAATAAATTGAATGATTTCTAAAAATATAGAGCCGGTATATGGAAGGTGTGTATTGCGACTGAAATATCACTGTCCAACATATACCATATTTAAAATTTGAAATATTTTAGCATTAATTAGATTGGCATTATTTAAAATTGAGACTATAACATGCCACGTGTAATTTTGGATGTAAAGAGTTTCATTTGTTTATATTGTAGATTGTAGATTAGATTTATAAAAGATAATGAATGCATACAATAGTTGTTTCTATATATAGAGATTATTAGCCGATGTTTGAATGACTAACTCTAACTAACTCTCAACTAAGCATTTAACTCCAGTTACTCTATCAACTAACTATAGTTGATCAACTATATTGTAATAAAAATATTTCAAAAAGAGATGTTATCTCCATTAAAGTCCTTATATGCTTACCTAAAAAACTCATCGAATGCTAAATGAAAGAGAATCCTAAATCGAAGAATTTTTTGACTACCAAATTAGTTTTAATTTATTTTTTTTATATTCCTTTTTAAATGTTTTTAAAGATTTTCCTTTTTTAAATTATTCATAAGAGAATCCTAACTAGTGTCACTTCATCTGACAAATGCCAGCGTCGTTTAATGATTGATCTTGATATCTAATTTTTGGTAGCTTTACCGACATTAAGATTAGCATTGGAAGAAACTAACGGACGATACTATTAGATTCAAGCCTTCTATAGTTAACCACAACATCAATTATACGGCGACACTAAATAACTATTATTGTCTGTGGTTAGCCAATTAGTATGAGCTTTTAGTTGACGCTAAACCAATTTTTCTAATAGTAATTCAAGTTTATCTTCGAAAATATTTTTCTCTCGATCTAAACATGTAAAATTACATATTCTCTTTGGGAATAAAGTTGGTTTGAAGAACAATATTGACTCACATTTCTTTGTGCTCACAAAGGATGTTGAAACAATTGAAACATAAGAATTCGAAATCATACAAGCTAGTGCATGTGTGCATCACTCTCACGTACGCGACATAAGATGAATGTTCAACCGCTTATTAACTACTATTTCGCGCACACAATCAATGTTCCTCGCTCACACGAAGGAGCACAAAAGGGCATTTCAAAATTAACTATAGAATTTGTATTGATCAATTGTACAAATAATGAACCGCCATAAACTTGTCCAAAAAAATTCCAACCAAAATTAGTAGTTAGGGTTAACTCACTTTAAAGTTGTCTTTGTATAATAATGGTATAGATGATACAATGGTCATTAATGTTTAGGAGTTGAATGATTTACTAGTGATGGACGATGTTTATTTGTGAAAAACTTTTTCATTAAATATCAAAAGGATGGATGATTCAATGATTTGGAATCAAATTTAATGTTGCAGGGTTTACAATACTCGAACACCGCACACTGTACATCAATCACTTGTACTAGACTATTGTGTAATAAAGATAGCTAATATAAAAGACATAAAACATTAATAATAAATTATTAAAATATGTGACTTTAAAAGTAATGAATAAAAGAGTAGTAATGGATGGGTTTGAAGTTTGAAACTAACCTGGTAAAGCTAAACTGTGAATCAAGAGAAACAAGCAAAGGCAGAGCTGAAAGAACACAACAACATCAAAAGTTAAAAACAAAAAAAAAAGTGGAGATGAGTAAAAACGGTAATAGTTTTTAGTTTTGAAAATGAAAGAAGAAAAGAGTACTGATGAACCTGTAAAAGGTAGAATGAAGAGAAAAATGGAAAAATAAAGTTTGTTACAAGAGTAAGAGTGAGAGTGGAAAGAAAGGTTGCACCACTACTATTGCTACTACTATAGCAAGTTGTTGCTAACAAATTCTCAGACACAATGGGAGTGGCATGCGTTGTGTAATTGTGATGACAATGATGAAGTGTAAATGATGTATATACAACTTGGCGATAGAATGGGGTGGGACTTCAGTGACTTTGTGTTGGATGACTTTGGTGACTTTAGTGTATTTTAGAGGAAAGAGAGTGATGGTGGAATGATTAAAATAAATTATTTTGATGAGAGAGAATTATTGGTTAGGAGAGAGATAGAGACAAAGGCACCGAAAGGCACCGAAGCCAAAGGCACCCAAGTGCTACCCGATAGAATGGTAGTGTGAATACTTGTTATACCTTGTAATGACGATTTGATAGTTTTTGCATTTGTTTAATTGATTGGAAGGAATTATATGTGATTATAATATTTTAGGAAAGGAGTATGTGTATTTATATGTGATTTTTGTTTCCTTAATACTATGTTTGAGTTCATACATTCTTTACGTTGAACGTATATCTTACCCTCCAGTGGCTTTTTGGTCACCTACATCCTCGTGGTGTAGACGTGCAGGTTGAGAGCGCTTGATCGACGTGAGTTCCCGAGGACGGTTGAGGCCTACCTTCCTTTCTATGCTTTTACCTTTGGAGACTTAGTAGCAGTGCTCTGATTAGGATGTTAGAGATTTATTTACTCTATAGATTTTATGTTTGAGGAACCATTGAGTTCATTATGAGATGTATCTAAGATTTTGAAGATTATGACATTATGATGTCTGAAACGTTATTTCCGCTGCAACTGTTTATGATTATGATGATTTATTCAAGTCTTGGGATCAAAGATGACATAATACCTTAAACGTTTGTGATTATCTGTTGATTTTATTATTAAATATTATATGTGGGATTTGAGAGTGTTACAGAATACGACCTTGAGCCTTATTATAGATAGGAAACTACCTTGTTCTCAATATATAGAAGTCTCTGCAAAATAATGAACACATTGTAAATAAAACCGATAAAAGAAATCTCGTTTTAAGTTTCCTCCCAATTAGAAGAAACACAACCAAATTGGAAGGAATTAAATCTGACTCATACTTTAACATATAAATCTGATAAGTTCTTGATGAATTTGAGGAACATTGAGTAGCCATATTGTCATCCGCAAACAAATATATGGGAAAATAAATATGTTGAACGTTGATAGCAAAAGAAACAATTACTTACCGTTAGCAACACATTGGAATATGATGAGTTTACATAAAGATTGTCTCAGAGCAATTCATTAAGGAAGGAGGAGGAATGATTATACTCACGTAATTGATGGCTTAATTCTTCTTCTTTTTTCGATAGGAAATCATTCTTAAAAAATAATAAGGGAAATGCTAACCGATGTCCCCGGGGTACTGGTTAAGGATACTAAAAAGGGAAATTATATAGTAATTATTGCATTGAAAACTGTGTAATTAATTCATAAATAAGTCAACAAAGTTTCCTTTTATGGTAATAAATTCCTTTTTTTTATGCTTAACCAGTGCTCCGGGGGCACAGGTTAGCATAACCCAAATAATAATAGTGATGAGAATAGGATGGGAGAAAATAATTTGTCCCGTTACTTCAATTTACTCTCTGTAACAAAAAAAATCATTACCTTTCACTATTTTATTTTGGTTTTAATTTGATTTTAATGGGTAAGAAACAATTCAACAATAGTCTTGAATTAGATCAATTGTCAACATTCTTTTTAGGACTGTTGTATGTTTTGAATTATTTGAATTTAATTTCATTTATCGGCGGTTGATAGTTTCTTGTTTGATTTTTTTTTTTTATAGGCGCAGCTTCTTGTTTGATTTGATATCAAGAAATTGACTTTCTAGATATCATTTTGATCGTAATAATAAATCGAATGATTTCTTAAAATATAGAGCCGGTATATGGAAGGTGTTTATTGCGACTGAAATATCACTGCCAAACATATACCATATTTAAAATTTGAAATATTTTAGCATTAATTAAATTGGTATTATTTAAAATTGAGACTATAACATGCCTCGTGTAATTTTGGATGTAAAGAGTTTCATTTGTTTATATTGTAGATTAGATTTATAAAAGATAATGAATGCATACAATAGTTGTTTCTATATATAGAGATTATTAGTTGTAGTTTGAATGACTAACTCTAACTAACTCTCAACTAAGTATTTAACTCCAGTTACTCTATCAACTAACTATAGTTGATTAACTATATTGTAATAAAATAAAAATATTTCAAAAATAGATGTTATCTCCATTAAAGTCCTTATATGCTTACCTAAAAAACCCATCGAATGCTAAATGAAGGAGAATCCTAAATCGAAGAATTTTTTGACTACCAAATTAGTTTTAATTTATTTTTTTTATATTCCTTTTTAAAAGCTTTTAGAGATTTCCCTTTTTAAAATTATTCATAAGAGAATCCTAACTAGCGTCACTTCATCTGACAAATGCTAGCGTTGTTTAATGATTGATCTTGATATCAAATTTTTGGTAGCTCTACCGACATTAAGATTAGCATTGGAAGAAACTAATGGACGCTACTATTAGATTCAAGCCTTCTATAGTTTACCACAACATCAATGATATGGCGACGCTAAATCACTATTAGTGTCTGAGTGGTTAGCCAATTAATATGAGCTTTTAGCTGATGCTAAACCAATTTTTCTAATAGTAATTCAAGTTTATCTTCGAAAATATTTTTCTCTCGATCTAAACATGTAAAATTTCATATTCTCTTTGGGAATAAAGTTGGTTTGAAGAACAATATTGACTCACATTTCTTTGTGCTCATAAAGGATGTTGAAACAATTAAAACATAAGAATTTGAAATCAAACAAGCTAGTGCATGTGAGCATCACTCTCACGCACGCGACATAAGATGAATGTTCAACCGCTTATTAACTACTATTTCACGCACACAATCAATGTTCCTCGTTCACCGAAGGAGCACAAAAGCGCATTTCAAAATTAACCGTAGAATTTGTATTGATCAATTGTACAAATAATGAACCGCCATAAACTTGTCCAAATAAATTCCAACCAAAATTAGTAGTCAGGGTTAACTCACTTTAAAGTTGTCTTTGTATAATATTGGTACAGATGATACAATGATCATTAATTTTTAGGAGTTGAATGATTTACTAGTGATGGATAATGTTTATTTGTGAAAAACTTTTTCTTTAAACATCAAAAGGATGGATGTTTCAATGATTTGGAATCAAATTCAATGTTGCAGGGTTTACAACACTCGAACACTGCACATCAATCACATGTACTAGACTATTGTGTAATAAAGATAGCTAATATATATATATAATACATAAAAGATTAATAATAAATTATTAAAATATGTGACTTCAAACTGAAATCAAGTACATTTATTCTTCCACTAGTCATAAAACATAGGAATATATGTGTAGTTACATTTATACCAACACTTCAAGAAGGAGGTACAATTATCCATTGCAACAACACTCGCCATTTGCATTACACCTGCCACCCAAATAAAACTGCTCTTTTAAACAATAATCACCACAAGCTTTATTTGAACATAACCCTATGCTAATGCAATAATTCCAAGGAGGTATTCCATCAATTGCTCCTCCTACAATCAATCAACATTAGTATAATGCTAGAAATTGTACACGCATTAATACCCATAAACTAATGTATTATTATTGTACAATGTCAAACAAAATTGTAATTGTATAAATAAATAGATGAACAATTGAATTTTGACAAAGATATGCAACTATCAATTGAAATTTAAATACAAAAACATACTCACAATGTTCCATTCCCTTAGAGAATTAATTATATTATACATAAATAATTCTATTAAAAATTGATAGAACAAGTAATTAGTTTGTTACCTAGAGTCAAAACAGAAGCAATGCATAGGAATGCAATGAAAAAGTGCACGCGGTTGATGTTGGTAGCCATGTTCTCTTGAGAGATGACCGAACAATTCCTACAAGAACTTATTTGTTTAGATTTATAGAAAACTAAAAAAGGGTGCATCAAAGACAATATCTAGTACTAACAATTTTACTTATTTTAACCGGTTAATGATTCATGCTTTTAGATTGCACAAAGTACTTATCTATAGTCTATATTTAGAATTTTACATAAATATGGATTTTAATTTAATCAGCAATGTGTGAAAAGAATAGTTTAAAAATGACAAATATTATTTTTTTCAAAAGTATAATTTTTAGAACTATTATCTATTATTTCCCTAAAAAAAAGAACTATTATCTATTATCTTATATATTAATGCTTAGTCATGATAAGATGAGATCTCTTATATATTAATAACTTTAATCATTTTTAAACTATTATCTATAAATGATTTTAGACTGTACACGATATTTGTCGATGTTTTATAATTTTTTTTTTTGAAAGAATGTTTTATAATTAATTAGAATGTTCTATATAGACATTACTTAAAAAAAAACTGTGAAAGTGATCCTAACCAAAATCTATAAGGATTTGATTAAACTCATATCTCATAATGTAGATATTTATAGAGATTTAACTAATAAAATAATGTAATATTATGATTTGATAGAATACATATATAAAAAAGATATTTCGTCAAAAGAAATGTATAAAAAAGATATATGGGTGTATATATATATATATATATTGAAAAAGTATAAAAATGTTATATAGTGATTGCAAAAAATTGACTCAATATGTTATGTAATAAAAATGAAATAAAAAAGAAACAAAACATGCTAACCAAAAGCACGCCAAACACAATTGGTAAAAAAAAGAAGCACGCCAAACAGCCCTTCAACCAAAAAAAATTTCAAACGCACTTATTAAATTTGTAAGCTACTTTTAGGTTATTTGAAAAAATAGAGCTTGAAAGATAAATTTAAAATTGATTATTTATATATATTTTTTACACAAAAGCTAATTTTATTTTAGATTTTTTGGCCATATACCATTTTATTTTAGAAAATGATATAGAATATTAATAGAGATTAAATACTTCTACCAAAAAAGAGAGATTAAATACTTGAAAAAAATTATAGTCATATCCAATGAACATTAGTATACCCGTGTTTAATCACTTTAATGAGACCAATATGTTTAAAGTGATTAAACACAAGTATACTAATTAAACATTCGCATAATAATTAATATGTTTGACTAGAAATACTAATTTAATAATAAAAAAATTTAGAACACTCAATAAATAGCTTATTGTCGTCAATGTATTTTTTCATTCATCATTCAAGAGATCACTTATTTTTGAAAGAATCATTCAAGAGAACATGGCAACCGGCATAAACCGTGTGCACTTTTTCATTTGTGTTCTTTGCATTGTTTATGTTTTGTGTCCAGGTAACAAATTTCCTTTTTCTCTATCTATTTTTTCATGTACTTTTCTTTAGAATTATAATACAATCATCTCTACACAACGAGAATGAAATTAAAATTATGTTCTAACATTGAGAATAATGTTTTTCATAAAAATATGTACAATGTTTGACATGTTTACAAGTTTTAATTAATATTGGATGATCTGTAAAAAAAGGACGTAATATTGAACAATATTTATAAAAAAAAAAAAACTCATATGAATATCAATATAAAGATTAAATACTTGAAAATTTTTTGTCAAACAAAAGCTACTTAAAAAAAGTCATATTCAATGAACATTAGTACGCATTAATCACTTTTATTAGGTTCAAATAATTCTTCTTCTAATATGTTGATATAATATTTGTTGGTATATGTAGAATGATCCATAATCAAACCTGTTGAATAAAAAAATATAAAATAATAATTGAAATATTTTATATAAATTTATTTATGAATTTTAAATTTGTGCGCGTAATTTTTTACAACATTCTATTAATTGTAACAGGAGCAGCGGGCTATGTAATACCTCTTTCAACATTACGTCCTACAACAACATTAGCACCTCCAAACGAGTATTGCTATCCCATTAGGTCATGTCCAAATAACAAAAGGATGTGTCTTGATTATTGTGAAGAAAGGGGGTTTGGCAAGGGGGTCGGTACATGTGTAAGAGAGAATTTGTGTTGTTGCATTGAGTAATTGTAATACCATGTCAAAGTATATCTTCACACAGTCCTTTTGACTAGTGGAAAATAATTACAATGATTTCAGTTTTATATCATACTCCCTCGATTCTTAAATACTTTTCAAAGTCAATCATTATATGAAAATGTCTTTTATGAACACATACTCATATCAATATTATTTAAGTATGTTTTCGTATTTGCAAAAAAAAACATCAAATACTCCTTCCGTCCCATAATGAGTATTTTAAATGGACCATTTTACATATGTTAAGTAAAAAATATAAAAAAGAAATAGAGAAAATATATCTTTTATTAAATTATTCTTATCAAATAGGGGTATATTAGAATTTTTGACTCTGACAAAATGTAACTTCTAGTCACTCTGAAAGAAGATAAGTGGAAATGTCAAAAATTGCTTTTGTTGCCTAAAAGCCTTGAGGTGTAGATGTGGCTTGAACAAAATCAACAGGATCCAGTTATCAAACATGGAGGCTTACCATGAATTTCCAACAATTATCAATAGTGTGTGTGAGTCGATTGTAGTGCTCATATTTGGGATTGGAGTTGGATGATCCTCCGCGAGAGCGATTCTAGTCTAATACTTTGCTAGAACTTGAAGAAGGCTAAAATGGACCACATATATCATTTATTGAATGAATCTAATAAATAAAAAGTTTCTTACATTTTAAACCGGAGGGAGTATATTATGGAGCCATAAAATACTTTGCTAGCCTTTCAGCTGGATCACTTGCGCCATCAGTATGAATGTTACTAATATATATAGAGAAAGAACCATATATCTTCTTCAACATGATATATTCATCAATCTTTGGCATACTCTATACATACACAATGTTTCATCGACATAACGTTTTTATCCTAACTCCAAACCGACTCACACAATACATGAGGACATACATGATAAAAAGTAGACTTAATGACACTACATAGCTAAGCATCAATCTTCTTCCACATAATTTTTTCATTCTCATCCATCTTGTCAATCTCTTTAGTGATATGTTATTTAAATTCTTGACCTTCAACATATAATATAATGTCGTCAGCTCACCTATCATGATTAGACCTGTTAAATTTTTCAACTGACATTACTAGAAAAAGCAAAATTAACGAGGGAAATTAGCGACCAAAAAAATGAAATTCCTCACAAATTCCTTGGTCGCAAAATTTAGTGACAGAATTAGAGAGGGATTTCACGTTTTCCCTCACTAAATATCCCTCACTAATTTTTGTTATTTTAGTAGTGTGAAAGCACCGGTTGTAGAGACATTTACTGAAACTGAATGACTGAGTAGAACTAAATAAGGTATATTATATAGGATTATGTGATTAAGAGAATTAATTAGAAAAAGAATATTCTACATCATATGATAGGTCAAGAAGCTCATCTTGTATCTCAAACAATTATAATGAATGAAATGCACTAAGTTTACTCTTGCAAACGGAAAATGATATGCCAAAAAGCTTCTAGAGTAAGGTAGAATATATTTACAATAGAAATATAATTATTTATTTTTTATTTAAACATTAACAATTCTTATTATTGGCACATCTTATGCTATAATTACTAGAATTTATTTTAAATATAATTGTTTGTTTAAAAGTCCTCATATTTTCTTGTGCTCTTTCTTTACGTCAAATTTAAAATCATTTGAGCTATGAAGTATTAAATATTTGATTTTATATTTAATTCAAAATTAAATTTTTATTTGTGGCGGAAAATACATACTAGTATAATTTAAAATAAAAAAATATTTAACTTCAAAATATTTATTTATCTAGAACAGTCAATAGATTGTTTTTTTTTTGTACAAAGAAATGTGTATTTATGCCAAGAAAAATCAAAATATTTATTTACCTATAATACTCATTAATTTTAATAATATTTTTCATCAAAAAAGTTTAATAATATTTATTAATACAAAAAATATTTAATTTCAAAATATTGACTTCAAATTTATTACAAATAAAATATAATTTAATATATGCATATATATGAAATATACTAATTAGTATGTTTGACTAGAAATAATAATTTAATAATCAATTTTCCTATTCCTAAAAAAAAAATCAATTTTCCTAGAACACTTAATAAATAGCTTCTCCACATTTAATTATGTGAACTCCAGCCACTAGGCTACTAGACAAAAAAGAAAAGAAAAAAAAGCTTCTCATGGGCATTGTTTTTTTATTCATCATTCAAGAGAACATGGCAACTAGCATTAACCGTGTGCACTTTTTCATTTCAGTTCTATGTATGGTTTATATTTTGTGTCTAGGTAAACAAATTTACTTATTCTTTATCTATTTTTCATGCACCATTTTAGAATTATAATAATAATCATTTCTACAAAAGAGATCGAAATGAAAATCATGTTCTAATATTGAGAATATATGCTTCTTCAAAAGATTAATATTGAATATATATGTTTTTCTTTTTAGTATGTACAATGTTCGACATGTTTAAAAGTTTTTAATTAATATTAGACAATCAATAAAAAACCAAAGAGAATATATAAATTATGCGTTGAATTTTTCACAACATTCTATTGATTGTAGGAGGAAGAGGCAATGTAACACCACCTGCTCCAAAGAAGTATTGCTTTATCTTAGACCCATGTCGTGATAACTTACAAATATGTGATGATAATTGTGAAGAAAGGTATTTTGGGAAGAATGGCAGCACATGTGTAAGAGAGAATTTGTGTTGTTGCAATGACAATGAATAATTGTAGTACCTTGTTAAAGTATATCTTTTTTTTAGTAGATAGATAAAATGGCAAAGCAATTATAAACTCACACACAAGTGGAGATACCGGGGTTCGAATCCCGATCATGGCATCCGGCCTAACAGTTACGATATTTTGCCAGTTGAGCTAAGACTTCTGGATATCTATACAAAGTCTTTTTGACTAGTGGAAAATAAATACAATGATTTCAGTTTGAAAAGCAACTCGTGACTAAAATTTAATCCTCGTGGTCTTTATTATCATATACCTTAATATTTAATATTTAATAAATGAATCTAAAATATTAATAATTGCTTATAATAGTGATTGGAGGGCGTATAATATATAAAGGAAATACATGATTTGGGATGAATTTTTCACTTTCAATTATACACTTCAACAAATTTACCAATAAGAATATTATAGGGTTAATTATGTTTAAGGTCACTACAAATAAGCGAGCTTCCAACATTGATCCCTATTTAAATTTTATTAAATTTTTCATCCCCAACGTTTTTATTCGTTTGTAAGTTTGGTCCCTACAAATAAGCGACCAATGTTGGAAGCTCGCTTATTTGTAGGGACCTTAAACATAATTAACCCAATATTATATTATTGACATTATTAAAAAAGATAAGAATTTAGATTATATTTTTGTTGTCATTGAAAATGATTACTATGGGTTGTTACGATATGAAAGTGGAAAATATTTATACCTATAATTTTAATCAAAATCAAAATTGCATAAAAAATATTGTTCATAATTTATACGCATTAGCGCAATAAAAAAGAAGACAGACGTCTCAACGCTAGTTATCTTACTATATATAAAGAAAATAACCATTTCAACTTTTTTGAGCTGACTTTTTCTCTTTCCAAAAATACCCTCATTTTTCAATACAAATAACACATGTAACAAATAAATAAGAATAAATTTAAATATTAAAAAAAATGTAACAAACACAATATGAATATATATATATATATGTGTGTGTGTGTGTGTCTGGTTTTCCCCCTTTATCATTTAAAAAGTGTAACAAACTAGATGAATATATTTATACTTATTTTTTCATTATCCCAATTATACCCTTAAATAACTTTTTCTATAATAAAGATTGTTGTTGGTGTCATAAAAAAAAAGAATTTAGATTATATTTTTTTTGTTATATTGTTGGTGTCATTGAAATAAATAATCATGGTTGATTTGGTTTGTTATAATTTGAAAGCAACAAACATTTATATTTTTGGTTTTAATCAAAATCAAAATCTCATAAAAAATACCGTTCATAATTTTCAATTGTTAACGCAATATAAAAGTTATAAAAGATTTTGGCATGACTTTTTCAATTATCAATTATAGCTTTAAACAAAGTTGTTATATTGTTGATTGTCTATTTCGAGTACAACTGAGCGTGGACTAGGCTGCAACTCTTCTGTACACGGCGTGTGAAGTTGAGACACGCTTTCAGAGACGTTGACTATTCGTAAAAGACATGTGGTATCAGAGCATGCGTAGGTTGAGTTGGGACCACAACAAGTTTAGCCGCATAACTTAATTTGGGGTAAGCTTGACATGGTTCGTGTCACTTGAACAGTCAAACCAGTGTTGAGTGACGACGAACTAAGCTAGCATGACTTGAACAGTCAAACTAGTGTTGAGTGAAGAGAAGCCGATTGACATGACTTGAACAACCAAACCAGTGTTGAGTGAGGACGAATCGAGTTTGCATGATTTGAACAATCAACTCAGTGTTGAGTAAGATTTTGCTGGTCGGTCAAGTCAACTATTGTAAGTCACATAATACGGTCCGTCCATGCCATTCCAAATGCTATGTGGATGTTACAGGGATAGAGATTAAATACATTGACGAAATGAAGTCCAAACTACTTGAGGTAATTCTATCTCAAATTCCAAAGGAAAATTAAAGGTTTATTCTCCTTGAAGAGCCAAAGAAATGAAGTGCAAGATCTTTTTACGAAAACTCACGAATGAGGTGCATTATACTCTATGCGACGCACATATTGCACCATAAAAAAGGATTCTACTTTTGGTAGACGCGTACCAGCATGCGCGACACACACATCAACCAATCAAGAACTGTCAAGTCAGCTCAAGTACAATGAACGACGCGTGTAAAGGGTTCTGAAGATTGGTAGAGGTAAGGCATATTGTGTGATTCCAAGCGACTAGAGGTGGGGAATTGATTTTAAGAGACAATTCATTGTTAACACTAGTGATTGTAAACGAACTAGATAGTGTTATTTGGTTAAGTGATGTAGACATAAGAAGTAAATCGATGTGACTAAGAATTTGACGTTCAATCAAACTTTTTATAATACTAGTTTTCACCTAAGATGTTAGGGTGATGTATTAGATAAACTGGACATTAAGCCAAGAGATTGATCTTGGTCTATTTTGCTAAATTGTCGCGAACATAGATACTCGATTGTTCTTGTTTAATAACTATTGATTAATTGCTATGTAGAAATTAAACAATCCCCGTAGAAACTAACTTGTTCATTTCATTACTTGGACGATATTTTGGTACACTTGGCAAAATGCCATCAATAGCTCATAAATACGGTTTTTAACTTATTATATTAAAAAAGTAACTTTATTTTATTTTTTGTTATAAAAATAGGTCATATATAAGGTTTTTTTTCGAGATTATCATCTCTTGTTTAGGGAGTATTTACCCCCTCATGATATCAACCAATCAAAATGTAATGTACATTGACAACATTAAATGTCAAATAAATGAGTCAATTTTTTCTAAAAAAAAAATCAATTTTAATCATAAGGTAACTTCTAATACTTTTAATTTTTTTTTTTTGAAGTAACTAAAATGGATTAAAATACTGAAAGCCTGGAGATTTCAGCACAAGGAGTGCCAAAACCCTAGCTGAGAGAGTCAATTACATGAATGCGGAAACAGTCAAAACAGGAACAAAAAACTACCATGTTACATAAATATACCCAAACAAGGCAAAGGGTTCAACCACCATGAATGGTAGGAGAAAACAAAGCTAGGGCGGTTCGCTTTCATCCACCAGTATGATTGAAGCTTAACTTTATTTAATAGTTGATTAAAAGAAGCTTCTTTTTGGTGAAATATTCGAGCGTTTCTTTCAAGCCAGATCACCCACACACAAGATAGCCAAATAAGATTCAGAGCTGAGCGTTTGTTGTTAGAGAAGCCGCTAAAGGTGCTAAATTGATATAAATGATCTGACACATTTTCACGAAACACTAAGTGATCACCAAGCCAGTGAGAAATACCATACCAAAGCTTGCCAAAAAAATCACAAGAGAGGAATAAGTGTTTTGCATCTTCTATCATGCTGCATCCACCCACGCATAACTGTGCATTCGGATGTAAAATGTGTCTTTTGATTAAATTGTCTGTTGTTGGTAATCTATTACGTAACAAGCGCCAAGCGAAGAGGCTAATTTTCAGAGGCACTTCCTTATTCCAAATTTCAGTCATGTGAGTAACTACCAAGTTGTTACTGGTGAATGTCAAGAGATAATTATAAGCACTTGTGACTTTATAACTGTTGGAGGCATGCAAGTGCCAAATCCACCTGTCAGAGTGAGTAGGCTGCAAAACAATATTAGATAAAATATCACAACATTCCCGAACTCTCTCTTCCTCCCAAGCCAACAAACGACGCCGCCACTGCCAAGCTTCATCCTCAACCCCCCACCCAAAAGAATACATTTCAGCCACCGCTGTCATTTTATTAGTAGCAAGATCAAAAAGGCGGCTGAAATTATTCTTTAAAACTAGCCGTCAATCCAAGGATCCCACCAAAATAAAGTTTGGGCACTATCTCATACCTCCCGCCCAACATTATCATCAAACCAACTCCCATTTCCCACACCAGCCCCATTTTTAACATTAATCAAATTATTCCACCAAACAGAGTTAAACCGCCCCTCCTCGGCGATTGTACCTCCTACCCCTCTGTATCTAGCTGATAAAACTCTAAACCTCCCTCCTCCTTTATAGAACAAATAGAGTCCCAATTAATCCAAGAAATTTTCCTAACCTCCTCACAACCCCCCACCCCCCC
>Ga0228711_1007824_pt1 | contig 15322 bp, 3 predicted proteins | sample MedpolnodulmetaG_2_FD_177996 | JGI IMG/M metagenome (GOLD analysis project Ga0228711, IMG submission 177996) | Root nodule microbial communities from Medicago polymorpha collected in Santa Monica, California, United States - brown nodules | ecosystem: Host-associated > Plants > Roots > Nodule...
GGGGGGGGTGTTAAATAAGAAAATCCAGAAGAGATTTCGTATGATTTGGGAGGTAGTGATTTGGGTTATTTGGAGAGCTAAAAATGGGTGTATTTTTAAGAATGAGATTGTTAGGTGGGAAGAGGTTGCGGAGGAGGTTAAGGTGATGTCGTGGAGGTGGCTATTAGGGAGATTCAACATTCCGGCTTGTATGTTTTACGAGTGGTTGATGTAGTATCAAAAGTAAGTATTTTTGTTATCATCTCCACAGGGACTAGCGTGACATTCAAGTCGTTCAACTATTGATATCGTTCTAAACTTATGGTTCAAATAATTGATTGATTAAAAACTAATCTAAATTGGAATATAGCAATAAGATTGAGAAGAGGTCGGACAATTCACACCTGGGGATAGATTCGTTGACCAGACATTAAATAATGCACTCTTTTGATTACTTAAACGGATTCTAGCTTTACTCAATATTATCACATATCCCTCAACAACATCATTCGTGTCCAAATGATGTCGTGATTTCTATTGAATCGTTTAAATGCCGATTTCCCAAACTATTAAACGATCCAATAGTCGATTGCGTCGTTGTATTGCCGAATTCCCGAACTATTAAACGATACAAAAGCTTTGAGTTCCAATATTCAAAGTGATTCTCAAAACCTAAATTCCATGTCTAGAACTTTGACATATTGATAGATAATTATTCTAACCTTAGATTCAAAAGCATCTGTCAACATCATTTCAAATCATAAATATAACATTAAACACAAGAATAAAATCAACATCAAGTAAAATAATGCTAGAATCATATATTTAAGTATCAAAAAGAGTACATATTAACTTGATCAAGTACCTCTAACCCCAAAGGATAGATTTAGCTACTTACTTTCATACTAGTCTTGCAAAAATGGAAGAAAAGATGAAGATTCATGACAAGATTCATGATTTAACTACAAATCTTGGGAAGAATCCACTTCTAACACTCTTGCTTCATGTTTCTCTCTCTAGAAATGCCCTCTCTCTCTCTAAAAATCGAGAGAAAAAAAATCAAAAACAATCAATGGATTCCTTGGAAAGAGAAGAGAAATCTATTTATATAGGTACAATTTGTGCTCGTTCGCTTAAGCGAGCGGAGGTCGCTTCAAGCGAACGGCTGAAAATTCTTCCGTTGGCCATTGAGAAGCTGCCACGTAGCCTTATCCTATTGCGCTCGCTTAAGCAAGCTGACCTTGTGCTCTCTGGAACTTGCTCGCTTAAGGGAGTTGTGGTCGCTTGAAGCGAGTTGACCTTGCATTTTGGTTGATTTCTTGGTCCTTACTTGTATTTTCTTGCACAAAAAGGGTATAGTAAGGCACATAAAGCATAAATGGCACATTTGCATAAAATTGGAGCTTTTCCATAGATAATCTTCCAAAACAAGTCACCAAAATGCCTAAACTAACACATAAAATATATCACTTTTGAGCACGTATCAGTGGTGTTGGTGCCCTCGGAAGTGCTTGATGAGGTAAAGGAGTCGGTTCTCTTTTCAGCAGGTTTTGGTTGCTACCGTTCTGGCTGTGGCACGACGCTGGTGGCGGTTCTCAATAAGCACTTCCTCTAAAAAAGATCAATCAAGACAAGTCCACGTGGATCCTCATAAAATGCCAACTAGTTCATTTTTTTCTCTCAAACTCACCGATTTTATGAAACTTAGTTTTAAGTTTTAATAAAGTTGGGTAAGCAATGTTTTCTATGGGGTGAAGTAATTGAAAACAGTGACGGAGCCAGGAATTTTGTAGAGCCTGGGCAATATATTTTACCAAATATTTTCAGAATATATATTAAACAGTTTTAACATACTAGCAAATTGTGGACTGGTGCAGTGGTTTATTTTGTTGAATCTAACATAGAGAATGGCGGTTTAAGTCCCTACATGACCTCTTTTTTAGAATAAAAATATTGGGAGTTAGGGAGCTCGCCAATCCACTACGACACCGGTGTAACATATGATAAATTATGGATAATATGATAATTATAGGTAACTTGGGGGCTGCAGTGGCCCCTATGGGTCTCCTAGGAGATCCGCCACTCAGCCCAGGCGTGTGCCCAGGCTAGCTGGGTGGTAAAACCGCCCCTGATTGAAAACCAAAGTACCACTTATATACAACTCAAACAAGATTAAAAATATTGTAAATAATGTGAAAAAATTGAAATTAGATGAGAATTCAAATTTAAAATTTTCTTACTCAAAATCTCTACTTAAAATATTGAAGATAGAGATTTTGACCACATCTAGTGTAAGAAATATAGCCGAGTATATGATGAAAGGGGAAATGGTTGGCGAAAGGATTATTTGAAGGAGAGGAAGAAGAAGAGGAAAACATTTAGTGTTGAGTGTCTATTTTTAGTCTCTTAACATAATTGCAGGTAATGTTTTAGTCATTTATCTTTTTTATTTTCAATTAAATCCTTCATGTTTTTAAACGTTCAAAACTCAATCAACTTGACCATAACCCCATCGACATCAAATCCCCAAACAAAAAAACTTTAATCCTCATTATCATCGCCAATTTGCTGTTGTTGGAATTTATTTTATTTTCGGAACTCATTCATATGAAGAGGGAACATGAGATTTTTAATTATTTGAATATGCTACGATTGAATTGTGTGAAAGCATACTATTAAACCTAAATTGAATATTCTTATTCAAAAGGGTGTTTAGAGTTATCACATATTCAACATAAATTTTTGTGCTTCACATCAATCCCTTGAATTCCTTTAAACACAAACCCACCAAACCAAACATGTGAGCGAGAGTTAATTGGGATAAAATTGCAATCTTTGGAAAACAATCATAAATACGTTTCAAATTTTGATGGCGGATCTCTCCTCTTTGTCAATGGCGACAATGAATTGAATGGATTTTGATAAAGTGGATTCCAACAATAAATTAGAGAAGATTGCGTTTTTTTAAGAGGGGGTATTTGATGTTGTTGAAAGTCCTAGTTAAGTTGATTGATGATCTAGATATTTTACACATTGATATAATTTTTGGGTTTGTATGAACAATTTGAGTTTATTGATGAAGATATGAACTTTTTGATGAGTTTTCTGAATTTTTGTTAAAAAAAAAGACAATAATGTTAACATTTAAAAAGATAAAGGATTAAATTGAAAAGAAAAAAAGATAAAGGACTAAAACGTTACTTGAAATTAAGTTAAGGAACTAAAAACGAAATTTTGCCTACATATGGTATACATAAATATATGGGCGATTGCCAATTTTTTAATAGTATATGTTAATAGTTTGAGGGGTATACATGTTATTTGCTTTAGTACTACCAATGTATATATGAGTTTGCAAAAATACTTCTATTTTTACGCATATGTGCAAAGAGTAGAAAGAATATGCATAATAGTTTGTGTTTATTTTCAAAGGAGAAATAAGATATCAAAGAAATAGTTTATGTTTATTTTCAAAGTAATCAATGCAATAATGATAATTGTTTTAAAAAATAAAATGCTACAATATTGTATGTGATAGTTTATATAAAACAAAATCAGTTATTTGATAGATAGTAAATACATAATTGTAATAAAAGTTAGAACTTACAATCATTTTTTGTTTCTAACGAACATATATAATATTCATTATTACATGACATTTATAGCTTGAAGATTCATTCTTAATACATGAAGAATTAGAAATAATTCATTCAAAGTTTATGTATGTAGTTGATTGGTGGTATTCTTGGTGATTGATATGAATGTCGTTGGTTAGTGTTGTTCTTTATTGATACGCATGACTCCAAGAGTCATACTTAATACATAAAAATTAGTGAAAAACAATTGTGTATGATTTATCAAATATTTGAAATTTATTTCGTTTTAATTTAAATTTAATCATATGTTATTTGGATTTTCTTAATTTATTTAATTAAAGTTTTTAACATTTAAATTGATAAATCAAATGTAAAATTTTAGTCCTCGTGAGTTTAACTCAGTTGGTATGGACAATTCATAATATATGCAATACCAACAAAAAAAAATGTTAAATTTTAAATTAAGTTCAAAATTAATTCTCGATCACAAGTATCAATTTTAATCTCTAATTAAAACAATATTTGATACATATTATTTACCTCCCAATTGAATTTCATATTTCTAGAACTTTGTTTCCCTAAAGATTTAAGGAATAGAAACACACATTAAATTTTTATCAAACTTAAAAAAATACAAGTACCATAACATGTAGAAGGCCCTAATTTTGAACAAGGTTTGAAAATAATTCCTATAAAAATAAAAACATGTATTTATTCTATGTATTTTTATATTCTTCATAATTAGCCCTTACCGTGCTAAAAAAAATACATTCCTCAAATAGCCCTTGTTGTAGATGGCTAAAATATGAAGAATCTAAAATAACAAGGGTGGAATTTATGTTTTTTTCTTTTAGAGAGACTATTTTTAGACTTCGACCAAATTATAGGGACTATTTGAGGTATTAACCCAAAAATTTAATATAAATATTGTTTATCGAAGAAGAAGAAAATGGCCTAAAAAAATTTAAAGTATTCAAACAAAATAATAAAAATTAAGCTAAAATACGCAAATGGTCCATGAGGGAACTTTGAAGAAGGAAGTAAAGTGAACCAATAACGAGGACATGACAAATTTAAGAAGAACCAATCGATCATCCAATGACAATTTTTTGCTTTTCCACTGAGATAATTTCTTTTTAATACGATCAACCAAGGACTGCTAAAAACTTCGGCGGCGATCCTCTCTACCTATCGGAAGACCAAGATACAAAAAAGAGAATGTGGCCAATTTTACAATTCAAGGTTGTTGCATCATCTTCCAACCAAGATAAGACACATTCACCAACGTTAACATGATTTTGTTAAAATTCACATCCAACCCCAAAATTACCGCAAAGAGAATGAGATTGGCTTTCAAGGATCTATTATTAGCCCAACCCCAATTATCAAAGTCTCGTCAACAAATTGTAAATGAGAAATGAAAATTGCTTCCTCACAACCAATTTTATAACCTTAGAAAAAGAAAGAAAAAAAACAGCCTCAACAGTAGCATTCAACACAACATTCAACCCTTCAACCACTATCAAGAAGAGAAATGGAGATAAAGGGTCATCTTGATGTTGCCTTCTTTTCGGATTAAATTCATCAGTGGGGCTACCGTTTACAAGGACCAATGATGTTTTTATTATCACACCATTCCATGATCTATTTACGCCATAATGTTGGAAAATTCATTTTTCTCATTACCACTTCAAAATATTTCCAATCCACCAAATCATATGTTTTTTTTTTCAAAATCAACTTTGGACAACAATACTTCTTTCTTTAACTTGCGCACTTCATCCATCACTTCATTAGCAATAAGGATCCCATCCAGAATATATCTCTCTTTGGCAAATGTCAATTGTGAATAAAAAATGGCATTGCCTAATACCTTTCAAAGTCTATTGGCTAACACCTCATCCAACACTTTGTACATGCACCCGACCAAGGAAATTGGTCTGAAATCCGATAAGCCCTCTGAGTTCTCGACTTTCGAAATTAGAGCGATAAATACACAATTCAACCCTTTCACCAATTTGTCATTCATGTGAAATTCATAAAGCTTCGTAATATCAAACTTCATTTCTCCCAAAAAGAAATCTTTGATAAAGAACACAAATTTGATGAATGAGATCAGTACAACTCCTCCACCTCATATGTTAGTAAATCGTCATCCTCTCTTTTAATATCCAATGTCGAGATTCAATCTTTCACTTCTTTCGATCTACCATCCATATTCTAAAGCATGAGTTTGATGTCAAATTTTCAAGTTCTTTAATTAATTAATTTGAGCTTCTCTTTGAGGCTTGAGCACATAACCACGTCATCCATCCACTTCAAAAGATTGTCATTTATCAACAATAAATTGGTGATAATCAAAGAAATCAATCCAAAAAGATGGATGAACCATTAAAAACTGTATTGAAAATGTGAAAATAATTTTCACCAAAAAGAAAAATGTGAAATTAAAAAGTATCGATAATGTTTTTTATTTCTCAATTTCTCTCTTTTTTTTTTCTTTTCTTATTTGCATTACTATCAATTTTTTTTGCTGTCTAAACCGGGTATCCTCTGCGCGTAACTGAAGAGACTATCCAAGATCTTGGTTAAACTGAAAGAGACATGTTTCATCTCATCTGAACGCTCTTAAGTTACATTATTGTCAATTAAGATAACATTTATTCTCCATTCAACCCCACTTGTTTCTTTACAATTCGCTCTTTCTCTCAAGACCATCGTGCCCGACTAATATTGGTGTTCGCAGAAACAAACCGTTGGAAACTTTGACTGTGTCAAAAAGTACATCAACTTTCTTAACTATTTTTTTATTATTTTACTTCTCTTTTAACTTTTGGCTATTATGAAATTGCAATATGCGCATGTTTCGTTTTGAGGTATTCTTCTATGATCACAAGATTAAATCAATAAAGTTTAGATACATATAAAAGATTATCTTTAAAATATTCAATAATTTTTTTATCAATTTCCTCTTTGTTATTAAAAAGATACTTCTATATGTGCGTGACCAAACACCATTTATTTAGTCTTATGACCATATTAAAATTTCTCTTCCAAGCCTACTAGAAAAACACTAGTTATAATATCATATGATGTAAGGTCGTACGTCACTAGGCACCGTAAAATTGTAAATTCAATTTTCATACATATCAATTATCATACAAGAAGTGGACATTGACCATGTTATATATGATAAATATGAAGAGAATCGATTGCCCCCACAATGGTCAACAAAGTGCTTGCTCACTCAATGGCCTATATTGAAAGATCAAAGATGAATTAAAGCAAAAAAAATACAGTGACATACACATGATCATGTAGGAAATTTCATTTTCTGGTTGCACCAACCAATGGATATACACATATATAATGCAACATTTGAAGTTTCGTTAACTTTGGTATCATAGAACGTAGACGACATGCGTAAAAATTATATTTGTGGTGAATACAAAGAAGCTTCGTTAATTTTGGCGCTTTGGGCTCTCTAGTTTTTGTCTTGAAGCTCTTGAGTGTTTTCGAACGGGTCAATTCCGTTTTTGGTTATGCTTAAAATAAGTCTTCATAAAAAATTAATTATTTAATATTGTTAAACTTCTTAAAATTATCTATGTTTTTTAAGCATATGGACTCAATTATTGTTATTTTTTAAAATTTTAAAAATTGGAAGATTATTTTTAGATTTAAAAATAGAAAATTGAATCCATGAATCAGCGAAAATGATGATGAAATGTGTATTTAAGCCTTTAATTTTTTTAATAAAGTATATTATCTTTAATAAAATAAAAATAAAATAATTTATTATTACAAATTATTGAGTTTTAAAGTCTATTATCTTCATTTCTATACTTTGATTTGGCTATGAATATTATATATCAGCTCAAAGTATCCACTTGTAAGTATTATTCGGCTATTAGCGTTGATCTTACTTGTTGCTTTAGTACCAACTTGAACTCTCTATCCAACAATTTTTTTTTAATATAGAAAAACACACATCAAGAAGTGCTCTTTCTTGCCTCTTGTCAAAAAACAATGCTAATTATGCCTTCATCTCCTTCAAAGGTTCATTCATTCTCATCTCTCTCTCTCTCTCTTGTGTACAAAATGACAAAGTAGAAGGACTTCTATGCTCTTTGGTCTGTCTGGTTCATGGTTAACAATAATTGCATGCAGCAGATCATACACTTCCTCTTTGATTATTGATCTTTAACTGCTTTGGATCCCTCCTACTGAGAAGAGGTACTGATATTATAAATGTTATTTGTATAAGTTTATATGATGCATGTGATTGTAACAAATTTTAAGGAGATTTAATTTAGTTTCTGCTCTAGCTCAATGTTTGTTAAAATTATAAGCAAGTTTTTAATTTTTCCTTGTATATGTCTCTGCTTCAAACGGGTGTTGTTTAGCCGTTTCTGTTTTTATCACTTTGAACTATGTACTCATCTTTTGAGTTGGAATTTCATACAAGAATATGTTAAAAGTAGGGAGGGACTATTATTTTGTCTTAAATAAATAAAATAATAATATAGTAAGAATAAATTGTTTCTTCACAGTGGATATTGTGGCTAGGCTAGGATACTCTTCCAGCTAACAAGAGATTGTCTGAAGAATCAATGATCAATTTTAATTCATTTGTTATGTCAACCGATTCTATTATCTGCAGACATAAGATCATGTTGTAAATGGATGTAAAGCACACAAATTTTTAAAAAATATTTTTGCTTTTCCAGATACAGCAAGGCCACTATGTTAGGTATATTATTATTTTTTTTAATAATATTTTGGCTTTTCCTGTTACTTACAAATCAAGTTATGTTTGACTAAATCTTAATAAAAAACTTTTGAGAATTTTACATAATGAATTATCAGCCAGCTGATTCACGAGGATTTGATTTGACTATATTTTATCTGTTATGAAGAGTACTAAATTTATAAGTACCAGTATGCTTTGTCATATTCATCATACCTGAAAAGGATTTTCTTAGTTTGTTTTTTGTTTCTCCCATCATGGCACAGTCATCAGTGAGAAACTCTGCCTTGTTGATCATATTCTCAAGGTGAGAAAGCGAAAGCTTTATAGCATTTTTCTAACTAAGTGTTTTGGATAATGAAGTAACATTATTTGTGAACTGAATGACAGATACAACCATGTCATTAATTGGATCTTCTGAGCTCAACTCGCTAAAGGAAATCGATGTTAACCCTGATTTGTCCTCCCAAATTTCTTATTCTCGTAAGCATAAAAGCATGTATATCACAGATACCTACTCGAGCGAGAGTTACAAGAAGTACTTCAATGACTTACAGACAGAAGAACTAATAGAACCATCTAGTTCTGACATCTCTACAAGTTTCATGCCAACAAGGCAACGCGGTGCTGATCAGTCCAATTTTGGATCAGATTTGGTGATGGAAAACCAAAGCGTGAATTCAATTGAAGTTGATGGTGCAATGAGATCAAAACTAGAAGCATTGGAGAGGGCATTACTTGATGATAGTGACATCGAGGAAGAAGAGGAATATGGTAATTCTCAAAGCATGGAAATTGATCCTAACATTATTGATTGGGCTGATCCTGATCCAATTCAGAATATGCTGCTGTTCCATGACCATGACTCACCAAAGGAGTATTCGTCTCCAGATTCCAATATTAGCAGCATCAGTAGCACCACCAAAGAAATAACAAAAATTTTTAGGACCCCAAAGCAACTTCTTTATGAATGTGCTACTGCAATTTCAGAAGGAAATGAAGAGGAAGCATCGTCGATGATAAACAATCTCCGACGAATTGTCTCAATTCAAGGAGAGCCTTCCCAAAGAATTGCAGCCTACATGGTGGAGGGACTTGCCGCTCGCCTCGCTGAATCTGGAAAAAGTATTTATAGAGCTTTGAAATGCAAGGAACCTCCTTCTTCGGACCGTCTGGCAGCGATGCAGATACTGTTCGAGGTTTGTCCGTGTTTTAAATTCGGGTTTATTGCAGCTAACTATGCAATAACAGAAGCAGTTAAAGATGAAATGAAGATTCATATAATAGATTTTGATATCAATCAAGGAAGTCAGTACATAACCCTGATTCAAACACTTGCTTCGAGGTCTTGTAAGCCATCACATGTTAGATTAACCGGGATTGATGATCCTGAGTCCGTGCAGCGATCTGTTGGAGGACTAAAGATCATAGGACAAAGACTTGAACAACTAGCAGAAGCACTTGGTTTGTCATTTGAATTTCGAGCGGTCTCATCGAGGACTTCGATTGTCACCTCATCAATGCTTAATTGTCGTCGTGGAGAAGCTCTTGTGGTGAACTTTGCATTCCAGCTTCATCACATGCCTGACGAGAGCGTTTCAACGGTGAACGAACGAGACCAACTTCTTCGCTTGGTAAAGAGTTTGAATCCAAAGCTTGTAACGGTCGTGGAGCAAGATGTAAACACCAATACCGCCCCATTTTTGCAGAGATTTGTTGAAGCTTACAATTACTACTCAGCTGTGTTTGAGTCACTTGATGTTACTCTTCCTAGAGAGAGCCAGGATAGGATGAATGTGGAGAGGCAATGCTTGGCAAGAGATATTGTTAATACGGTTGCGTGTGAAGGTGAAGATAGGATAGAACGGTATGAAGTCGCGGGAAAATGGAGAGCTAGGATGACAATGGCTGGATTCAGTTCATCACCAATGAGCACAAATGTGAGTGATGAAATCCGAAAACAAGTTAAGTTGTACTGTGATCGGTACAAGATAAAGGAGGAAAAAGGTGCACTTCATTTTGGTTGGGAAGACAAAAACTTGATTGTTGCTTCAGCATGGAGGTGACCAAGATAATAGTTCATGTCAGGATAGACTCATTCTAGTATTTGATGATGTAGTATTTGCTTGCTTGCTTGTTCAATAGTTCTGTACACTCACTCTGATCTTTGTACTGTAGTGTTTAGTAAATAATGAACTTTCATTTCATATAAGTGCTTAACATAACCAGGAGGAAAAGGGAGCATGAAACAGCTATGCTTAGGCTTTTTATTCTGTTCTAACATCATGTCGCTGCATCGTGTTTTAAAGTATTGTCCGCTTTGAGTCTTATACGAGTCTTCTCGGTTTTGTCCTTAGTTAAATTGTGCATTAGTGGGTCGACGGCAATATGTGTTTATATTTATAACCTACCTTTAACATCGACTCTCAAGCAATCTTGGACAGTGACATCAAGTTTTTTATGTAGCTCTTTAAGTGCAATGTGAGTATGTGACATCAATAATTTATGGTAAAATTATAGTCTCTTAACTTAATTTTAGGTAACAATTTGGTCTTTTATCTTTTTTTCATTTCAATTTAGTTCTTTTGGTCCATTTTTATATTGATTTTCAAGCTTTAAATTTATGGTTTTATTTTCTTATGGCCTTTCAATCTTCAAAACTATGGTTTTTAACCATGTTTGCATAAGAATATTAGATTTAAAGCTTGAAAATCGATATAAAAATGGATCAAAATGACAAAATTGAAATGAAAAAAAAAATAAAGGACCAAACTGTTACTTAATGTTACTTAAAATTAAGTTAAACGACTAAAAACATAATTTTGCCATAATTTTTTATGTCTTTGCAATGCAATAGGTATGACTTGTTTTATATAAAAAAGAAAATGATTTTTTGTTTGTAATCTAATTAAAATTAAGAAGGTATAAAGAAAGATCAAGACGGCATGAATCAGCAAGTACCTAAGTACACACAAACTCCGGATAGAACCTAATAATTAATTACAATTTCATGTGGCATTACATACTTGTCATGGTTAGCTAAAGTAAAACAAATTGAGGAACTTCTATTGTATACTCCAACTTTATGCCGCCTTGTTTTTGTTAAGTGGTCACTATCGTTTGAGAAAATTGTATTAGGGATCGTTTTCCTATTCAAAAATTAATAATTAAAAGATTGAATGTAAATTTTAAAGAAGATATTTTTTTTAACCGTAGCATCCGCACAAAGCCCTACACCTTATAACTTTATGAGCACATACCCCCTTAAATTTTACATTTATGTGCAAAATTCTCAAACATGTTACATAAACACTGCAATTTTTTTACGCTTACAATGGATTGCTGTGTTTGGTCATCCATAGACACGATATTCTTGATGTTCTTCTACAAGTAAGAAGGAATGACAACATTTATAATTAATAATTAGTAACCAGTTTAACTATAATTTGCAAAATGGTGCGCCATGGCAGCTAATCACCATTTATTAATTCCTTTGAATCAATCATCAGTTTAACTAAAAAATTTATAGTGTTGCAACATAGCAACTGAGCAACATTTATATATTCCTTTAACTAATAATTTTGTTACATGGCAACTAATTACCATTTACAAATTCATTTGAATAAATCAACATTTTAATAAAATTTTCAACACGTTGCAACTTGGAACCAGTTCCAGTTTACAAATTCATTTTTTAATTTCAAATCAATAAACAACAGTTCTCGTGAGCTTAACTCAATTGGTAGGGACAATGCATAATATATGCAAACAATTCTAACTTGTCAACCGTTACAATTGGTCTTCAGTAATATACACATAAACAACTTCGGAATTGATTTATCTTGGAGTATTACTATCCTTAATATTCACACAATCCTTAATTCTTGTATTAAATGAAAAACAAAAATCCAGTTTTATAATAACACAGCCCACTTTTAAAACAACCTCCATTATTGTGAATTAAATTTTAAACATTTCTTTGGAAAAAACAGAACTAGGTAAAACATGGAAATGGAGGATTTATCATAATGAATGTTGCTAGATACAAGAGATTTACTAAAAACTATGTTTTGCCTACTCAAATCGGTATAACCCATTTACTGCAGCTGGTTTGCAAGCCTTTGAAGGAACGACGAAATAAGGAAGAAACACTCTTGTCAGCGTCAATGGTAAACAACGACGAAAGGATGATGAAGATCAATCGCAACAGCATCAAGAAATATTGGGTTTTCACCTAGGTTTAGGGATGAAAGCTTGTTTAGTCTTTTTTTTCTTTGAGAGGGAGAAGCTTGTTTAATCTTTGTCTACTAACTACTAATTAACTAGATTCCGCACGGATTTGATAAGCTAAAATCATCTCATAACTTGTAAAACGAAATGCATCATACAAAAAAGGTATAGTAGTTGGATATATTGTATCATTAAGCATACATGTAAAAATAAAACTGCATACAATGTATTTTAAAACATTACACGTTTCTAAATATCATACACAACATTTTACGTTTCATCGATGTCTTCACCATCGCCATTAGTTATTAATATCTTCAGCCCTTCTCTTTGATGTAACTTTTGAAATAGCAACATATAATTGTTCATGTGAAAATACTGGTGTAGGAAGATAAAAACCAACATGTCGAACAGATTGTCATGTGCTTTTGTTAATAACCATGACATCACGAAATGCAAATAAGAATGACGATGAATAGGAAGAAAAAAATTGAAGAACCAAGCTTTAAAAAATGATTATGCTCGTATAACAATATGACATATCTTTTTTTTTCTTTTTTTTGGGTGCAATAACATTATTTTATTTAGTTTCAACAATATGGTAAATCACTGTATATGTCATTTAACAGAGATGATTCTATATGTACGTTTACAATGCACTGGTCATGTTTACGGTAAAAATTAAAGGCAAAATGTAACTATAAGCCACCTAAATCATTGAAAATTCAAGATAGCATTAAATGTGGGGACCGTAGTAATTAGGCGTGGGGAACCAATTTTTCCCAATATTTCATTCAGGAAACTCAACAGTTTTTATTTTCCATTTTTTATTAAAAGAAACCCAACTGTCATTGTGTAGGTGGCTTTAAGATTTTTAGACAGATATGCAGATCATTCTTTAACCACTTATCAATAAAAACACAATTTATTCTTAAAAAAAAACACAATTTAAGAATTAAACTTCTATATTAAATTATACAACCTCTATTTTTTTTTTTTTGAGCAAACAACCTCTATGTTAAACTAAGCATTTTCCATAACCTGCTGCTTAAAGGATACACTGCGGGTACAGGTAGCATATTTGAAATAAATTTTTTGGATCATTAACTTGTAAACTCTCGTGATAGCTATATGGCGTCTATAAAAACTTTTATCAATTCATCAGTCAATGAAGTCAAAATGTTTTTTTTGGATAAATGAAGTCAAAATGTTAAAAGGTTACATAAAACAATAATATATAAACCAAGACTGATTATTCGTAAATGTATTTTATAGAACAATTTGTACGAAATATTTATTTTCAATGATAGTTATAACACACGACTTCATCACTATAATATCCCTGTGACAGATTGGTTATGAAATATCAAGTGGATAACATTTAATTACTTGAGGTGTTAAGGTAAAAAGTAGATTTAGGATGAATAATTTGCTGAGTTAACGTCGTTAATATATTGTCAAAACTTCTATATATGGCTTATGATCTGTGCATCAGTTTAGAGAATTTTTGGTGGATGATTACCGTGGCAATTCAGTCCATTATGATTCAACACAATCAGTTATGATTCAACACAATTAGTTGTGTTTTAGTTGGCTAATCATCTGCATCTTAAGATAAATAATGATGATTGTGTAAAGAACACAAGGTAAATAACAAAAAAGGGATATTTAGATTAAAATTGTGAACAGAATAAGGCAAAACTGATACTTCATTACATTGAAAAGCAAAAACTGAAGCATCAAACGTTTGATTCACCAAATGAAAGCACCAAACACTCCATTAAAAGGTTACATAAATTCAACATCAAGCAAAATAACAAGGCTGGTAACTTCCATCAGCAGTAAACCATTTGTGTCGCCCAATCCAGAATTGAACAAATAATTTGTTCTCGAAAAAAGACTGCTAAAAAACGAAACAATGGAAAACATCACACCAGTCAAGCAGTCCAGCCATTGTAGATAGAAAAAAATAATACCAGGAGGAGATGTAAACACATCATATACCATGCATATGTATATATAGTTATGATGGATGCTGGTTCAGTGCAGTAACATGCGTGGGAAATAGAGCAGTAGCTGGTTTTCCATGTGGTACACCAAGGGTCCTTATTAATTGTGGCTAGGAATTCAATCTGCCAAATTTTGAAATTGAAAATGGAAAGAAACCTTAAGGTCTGATGTATCACGGTAAACAACACAAATAAGTAATAGGCTCAGAATTAATTAGTTAATTTGTAAATTACAAAATTCAAATTTTAACTTGAGAACTGATGACAGTAGACATTACGTTATTTTTAGTGTCATTTTCATGATGTTTTGAGTTCACAAGCAAGCTTAAACAACAAGGAAAGCAAGAAAAATAGAAGATTTTGAAGAAATAGTTGTGTTGATGTTTTTATTGAGTCTGTAGCAATTTTAGACAGTCTGGGGGTGTGAAAAGCAGAAATTCTAGAAGTGCTGGAAATAGGAAATCGTGGCGCGATTTTGAGTGGCGTGGCGCAATTTTGTGACCAGAATGAGGGTTTTGTTCTGCCACTGAAATCGTGGTACGATTTCTGGTGGCGTGGCGCGATTTTATGAACCGTGGTGCGATTTTAGGCGCGTCCAGAATTGCCTATTTAAGCTGAAGTCAGTTCCAAACACAAGGGTTACGATTTTTGGAGACCTGGAGCGCGATTTTGAGACCTGAAGACTGTTCGAAGGGCGATTTCTTCATCCTTGACTCAGTTCATGTATGTTTTCATTAATTGTTTGATTATGCTATTTG
>Ga0228711_1007829_pt1 | contig 15315 bp, 7 predicted proteins | sample MedpolnodulmetaG_2_FD_177996 | JGI IMG/M metagenome (GOLD analysis project Ga0228711, IMG submission 177996) | Root nodule microbial communities from Medicago polymorpha collected in Santa Monica, California, United States - brown nodules | ecosystem: Host-associated > Plants > Roots > Nodule...
AAAGCACTAAAAAAAACATGGTAATGATTGTAAAGACTTAAAAAAGGACCTTAGAGCACCGGTCAAAGAAACAAGTATAATTCAGATTTTTTAAAATTTGTGTAATCAAATGCTCAAAAGTATAGAAATTGTAGTTTTCAATATAGAGCTTACATTTTTGTTTCGTATGACACTGATTAGCATGACTACAAAAAATTATACACACTTTAGTCACTATAAACAAAAATTTAAACTTTATATTTATTCAATTAATGATATATATGATTTTTATGATATACTACATACATTATTTAGTAAATAAATCTAAAATATTAATTTTTACTTATAATAATGACAGGAGGATATACAGACTAAAAATCAAATTAGGCCAAGTTCGATACGTTGGAAGTGCATAAAGCATTGTCTAGAGAATGGCCGACCCAGCAAAAGTTTGTGGGAGACAATATAAAGGTTAGATAGCTATAAAACAAAACTCTCTCTATCTCTGACGAAACGCACACAAGGATATGCTAAGTTCCATCCATTTCATAAAAGAATACTGACCTTGTTTTGCATTGCAATATGAGGTTTGCTTGCATTAACGTTTTTTATTCCTTGCATGCAAAATACTAATACATATAGCGATGTGCTAACAAATATCTTTAGGGTATTTGTTAAGAAATTATAAACAAAAAAATTTATTTTGAGAATGATATATTTCACACATTAAAAACTTTTAAAAGTTACTTTTCTATATAAAATTTATCAATTTTTTCATTTTTAAATTCATAACAAATCCATAAGACACTTTTTTTAAAAAAGAAAATGCATAAGACATTTGTTAACATTACATTTGTTAAATTTTTTAAAATGGTACAAAAGAGTGTATATATTAAGAGTGTCAATCTATAATTGCTCATATTTATAACCTTTACATTTTCTTTGATCCGTACAAGTTGAGAGCCTTTTTAGCATAGCTCGGTTAACAATGAAAATAAAATTATGCTTGTTGCATGAATACTTGTTCATCGTCTCTTAAAATGGTGAATGACCTTTTAAAACATGTAAAATGGTCACACTGTCACAACATTTACAGTTTATAAATCAAAATAATTTATAATTTAAGGTAGTCTCCTATTCCGAATTTTGAGAGAGATGTTGTTTACACTTAATAATAATAATAATAATAATAATAATAATAATAATAATAATAATAATAATAATAATAATAATAATAATAATAATAGGGAAATGTTAACTTGTATCTTTAAGCCACAAGAAACTCAACATAGTAATTTTTTGTTGAAATGTGTGCATTCAATTTAATTTTTGAATTTGTAATAAATAGAAGGGTTAATAGGCATTTACCCCCTGTAATATAGATCACTTTTGGTTTTCCCCCCTGTAAAAAATTTTTGTCAGATTTAGTCCTTGTAAAAAAATTTTGTTTTAAAATACTCCCTAGGCCAACTGACTGTGCATTTTCGCTAATGTGCCATGTTGCGACACCTTTTTATGATGATGTGACACGCTAACTGTATAATTAATTTTATTTTTTTATTAGGTACACGTGACATTTGTGTTTTTTTAATAAAAATAAAAAAAATCTTTAAAAAATTAATAAAATAAAAAATAATGAAAAAATACCGATTTTTTTTTAAAATTCTGAAAAAATTAATAAAATAAAAAAAATGAAAAAAAATATGGTAAAATGAAAAATAATTAAAAAATTAATAAAAATTAAAAAAAAATCTGAAAATATATAAAAAAATTGTCGAAAAGATTCATATATGTTGAAATTTTCAAAATATTTTTTCCAGAATATCATATTTAAAAAATTAAAAAGATTAATCGTTTTTAAAAAAATGATATTTTTGAAAAAAGATTAATCATAATTACAAAAACTAAATTTTCGAAAAAAATTCTGGAAAAGATTAAAATAAAATTTCTTACTTTTGAAAAAAAAAAAGAATTTTTTCCATTTTTCCAGATTTTTTAAATTTTTTCGTTATTGAAAAAATTCTGGAAATATGATTTTTTTTCTAAATATATTAATTTTTAGAAAACTTCGATATATATTAATCTTTTCCATAATTTTTTAAATATTTCTAGATTTTTTTTTTTAATTTTAATTAATTTTTCCCGAATTTTTTCATTTTACCATATTTTTTTAATCATTTTTTATTTTAAATAATTTTTCTAGAATTTTTAAATTTTTTCAATTCTTTTTAGTTTCCAGAATTTTTTTCATTTTTATTAATTTTTCTAGATTTTTTTTTCGTTTTTAAGAATTTAAAAAAAAAATCACAAATGCCACATGTACCCAATACAAAATTAATTATACAGTCAGCGTGCCACGTCATAAGAAAAAGGTGACGCGGCATGCCACATCAGCGAAAATGCACAGTCAGCTGCCATAGAGAGGTATTCTAAAACAAAAAAAATTTACAAGGACGAAATCTGACAAAAAAATTTTACAAGGGGGAAAACCAAAAGTGACATATATTACAGGGGGTAAAGGTCTATTAACCGTAAATAGAATGCACAAAACTTGAGGGAATATTTCTACTTTTGTGTTCTTTATCTTGTGCCCTTAGGGCACAAGTTAACATGACCCTTAATAATAATATTAAGGCTTAAGTGCAGTTTATTTAGAGGTGTTTTTTCATGTATTTTTAATTGAATTTTTTCTTGTATTTTCATTGTTTTTATATTTTATTTTTTTGCGTTTTCTTGTTTTCTTGTTTTCTTTATATTTTTTTACCGAATTAATATTTTGTAATCGTTTCTCTATTTTTCTAGTATTTTTTGGTTCCTTATTTTAAAATAGGGGGGCAAAATCCTGAAAAACGTAAAATAGAGGGGGTAAAATTCCCAGTTTTAAAATAAGGGGGGTAAAATCCAGATTCAATCAAAATAGAGGGGGTAAAATTCCAAGTTTTAAAATAGGAGGGGCAAAATCCAAATTCAATCAAAATAGGGGGGTAAAACTGCATTTAAGCCTTAAATCTAAAACGTATGTCTTTCTTTTATTTATATATAAAAGAACTCGAAAATGTAAGGAAATCTCAGTGAACAAAAATGACCCTTTGAAACCATCTACATATTGGTTCCATCGTTCAATGCAACAATAATTGTTTTTTTTTTGTTAGGGAAATGCAACAATAATCGTTGTGGACTAGCTTTTATAAATGGTTTTGTATTATATTAGAAGAGATTAATGAATATGTCTCAATCTCAATTCTCAATAGTGAATACTCTGTCACAGGAATGCTGGTAAGTTGGCGTTTTAAAATATGCTTAACTTTATAATTACACTAGTAAAGTATGTAGATTCAAAGTTATTTTCCTTTGGTTAACCTAAAGGTTTAAAGCACAAAATAGTACACTAAATCACATACCATATGCCACATTTTAATTCTAAAGGAACTTTGAGGCAAGACTTAACAAAATCAACAGTCTTACAAAAAAAGCGTTTTTTTTTTTCTTTCTAAACTATGAATTTACCAATTCACTAGGGAAACAAACACGCTAGTTTATCATGGTGTTAGCGTGACCAATGATAATATTTTTTTATAAGTATAGATTGGTGTATAAGGTGTGAGTTAAAAATCTTATATTGAATAAAAATTGGATATTAAACAGCATATAAGTTAGAGAATCTATATATTTAATGTCTTAAGATTTTAGATGAATATGTTATATTAGAGTCGATGATTCAGTGGTCAAGCAGTGTCATGACCAACTAGTACATAAGTTTATTTTTTTGTTGTTGATGGACTTAAAGTAAAGACTTGAGCCGCTTTATGTTTGAGCTGATCCATCGTGACGAATCTTTATGTATGCATAACTTTGAGATTGTTTCTCTTTCCATCTACACTTGTCAGATGTCCATGGTTTGTCCGAATTTTAAATTCTGAACGCATAGAGAATGTGCAAAATCCTCCGTTTTTACATGTTCGGATTTTAAATTCGGACAAAACAGAAGCGCGTGGGATTGGTTGGAAAAACAATTAGGAAGTAAGCACTAACTAGTTAATTTTCATGAGAAAAGAAAGGAGATATTAATCTTCATTAAAGAAAGCCACGCACCGTACAGTAAATGAACTCTCTAACACAAAGATCAAAGAAAATAAAATAGTTTAAAGCACAAAAACAACATTGTTATAGTTTTAAAGGGAAATCTAAAGAACCTAATTTGGATGTGGTTTCTCTAATAAACATAGCATTTTGGACCACCTTTTTTAGAAATCATAACCTTAACATCCCATAGTAACTAATAAAGAAAATCTTGCAGCATCTCTAGTCTTTTTTGCTTGGATAATCTCATTTCTAGTAGGTGTCTCTTGGCGCACTGCATTTGAAACATTCCATTCTGCTAGCAAAGTTGTGCTCATTGCATCCTAATCTGTTCAAAACAAAGAAAAAAATGTCATGTATTAATCATGACAAGTATTGGAAAAAAAACTCAAATTCCATATTGAAAATAGATAAAATCTGAAAAATGTTTATAAATAATGACATTCTTCTTTTTACGGGTCGTTTTGTAATGTTTAATTGAGCACAATTTATCAATTTAGGCTGTCCATTAAATTAAAGAGCAATTTCCCTCACTTTACAAATCAATTTCGTAAAAATGAGTTAAACACGATATAACAATTGGATTAAAAATAAACATATAGACCCTTGTTTTAACTATTTTTAAATAGGTACCAAAGTGTAGTCATATTCAAAGTATGTAACTCCTAAAAGAAGTCAAAGAAAGAGGAATTCAATAAAGATATGATTTTCATGCCTACAAACCCATCATTGCCTTTGGTTTGTGTCATGTCATATGTCATTTTCTTCAAACTTCAAGTTCAAACTCAAAGGGAGCAAGAAAGCAAAAAGCAAAGGTTGTCCCCTCATTTGGAACCAATAATCAAAAGATAGATATAAAATAAAAAAGTTCAATAACTACATATCAAACATTAAAAACAAGTTTTTCAAAGAAATTTAATTATATTTCACCATTTTACCACTTTATAATATTACTTACTAAAATGTGACCATAAGATGACAAGATCATAAAATGTGACCCTTATTATAAGTCTCTTTTCTCTTTTCACAGAAATATGTAACTTATCTAACGTGTTAATTTTATGTATGAATATTCTTAAAAATACTTTTTTATATATAGATGTGTTTAATATCGACTTTACATCTTCTACACGATTAGTAATATAATTACCTGTTACATATCCAGTCACCAGATTTCCATCCAGGTCTTGTACTTCCACCAAAACCTCTTGAAAGCAAAATGTCACTATTATTATATCCTCCTCCAGCTAAGTCATCTTTGAAAGCACCACATTTGAAGCAACTTAAACGACTGGCAAAGTTGTGTGCACCACAATTACCAGCACCACAATACCAATCACCTAAACGAACATCTGAACCACTTAAACCAAATGAAGATCCTCCTCTAATTCCTCCAAACACTGATCCATAATCAACTCTGTCTCCATACTTTGAATCGCCGCATCTTTGACACGATTCGCGCCTTTGAAAGTTCATGTGTTGGCATGACCTGCAGTTCCAATCTCCTGGCCTACTCATGTTTACTCCTTTGGCAAATTACTGTTTCATTCAACAATTTTTCATTAGTTATAAGACTGTGTATGAGTCATAAATGTTGAATAAATCATCAAATAGTAATACATTGTAATAGATATAGTGATACTTGGTGATTGTGGTGGAAAAGTTAAAGAGTGGAGTGATAAGGAAATCAAGAGCTCAATAATCGCTCATCGACATAAAAAAGAAGAAGATAATACATTGTGTTTGTCATATCATTGTCATAGTTATAAAATAAAAATGTGTGCATTTGCGATCAAGTATGTCACATCAAGGTTTTTGATGTGTCCATGTCAGTAATTTTGGTCGCATTTGCCACTTTTTACCTCTATTTTCTACAACGTAAATTTCTATGACCATAAGCATTGATTGCTATTTTGAAGAAAATAAGTTTTATTTTAACCAAAGTTGATATTTTCCCTACATAATCATTGGCTCATTATTCTATCAACACTTGCACAAGAGTTTGTGAATGATACTAGGTAGTAATTAACTAGATTTCTAGCTAGAAGTCTTCTTATGATAATATATGAACAAATATAAATTTTTTTTTGAAGTGATGGATATACTTCTATGAAACTACAAAGCAGCTTGTGAGCTTGACATTATAGAGCACTCTAATAGATAACATGATTGAAGATTATGTGACAAGATTTAATTACATAGAAGATTTTTTGTACAATAATAATTGAAATTTTTGGAAGATTAGATGTAAGTGAAAGAGAAATGAGGGGGAATATTAGAAATGGAAACACAAAGACTAACCTCAAGATAATAAAGTAACTTGAACTATTATAGATAGAGAAGCTGAAAGAGGGATAGATTGATGAAGAAATGTGATAATAGGCATGGTTTATATACTAGAAGAGACCACATAAAAAAGAGGATAAATGGAGGGAAAAGAGAATATTGTAGTACTTTTTAGTGTTGTTTAAGTGACAACCTTGATAAATGGAATCAATAAAATTTAAAGGAGAGAAAAAGAGATAAAGGAAATTCGTGCTTCAATTCCAAAGAGAGGTTACTTTGAATTTTGAACATTTACTTTGGCAGTGGGCTACAACTTCATTTTGTTAAAGTTTTATTGGTATGGTAATGGATGCAAAGTGCATATAGGATCATTATTTTTCCTTCAAAACTTTAAAATTGGTTAGAAGCAGGGAAGGGAGTGGGAAGTGGTAGGGCTAGTTTGATTTTGAAGTGAGTATTTATACTTTTTCATTTTTTTTTCTCTACCTTAGGATTTATATTGTTCAAGCGCACAAATTAAAATTCAAAAGTATTTTTTTTTATCTATTTAATTTGGTCTATGGGAAAAATGGATCACAATGTGTTGAATCATGAGGAGGGTCATCATATTGAACTTTGAGCAATTAAATGAGTTAGTTGGATACCACATCATACTGCTCAACATTCATTTTTCATTTAATATGAGTTAGTTGGTTTTGTCATCCAAAAAGGTCTAACGACGCAACTTGTTGTTCGCTTGCCTTCTATTCAAGTGTAAATAATGGTTTTTATATATAAAAGTAAACATGACACATTTGAAAAAAGAAAAATCTCTCCCTCAAGCGGGAGTCTATTAATTTATGGGTTTTGCTAACTAGTGCCCTCATGGCAATGGTTAAGGATGTCAAAAATAGAAAATTTTCATTAAAAACAACAATTTTGACTTTCATAAAGTTAAACATTCAACTTTTCACCAATTTTCAATGCATAATTTCTATATTAATCTTCTTAACTACTGTCCTAAGGGCACTAGTTATCATTTCCCTTAATTTATTAGGAAAACAAAACTTTTTTCATCCACATATACTCGCATTGCCATTCCTGCTGCACTCAACGGAACACACCTTATGATACCAAAGTTGGGTCATTAGGGGGAGTCTGAAGATAATCACGTAAACGAGCAATCACATAAACGAGCTGGATACCATATCTTAACCCAAAAACTTATGAAAATAGGTATATGAGTCACAAATATATTACTCAACATTCATTTTTTTCTTCTAACATGAGACTTTTTACTCACATTTGCCACAACAAAATGACCTCAACCATTGATATAATAAAAAAAAATTAAGGTCTTGATCTCGAGATGCTATTTTAATTGTGAGATGTATGATCTTTTCTCATGCCTAATAGACTATGTCAATTTAAGATTTCTTTGAGGTTCGTCTCTGGGTTTATATATTAATGAATAGATAAAATATATAGGATTTATACAAGGAAGGTGTAAGAATAATGTCACTCACATTTTTTTTTCTCTTCTTTTGGAACGAGAAAGAGAAAATTAGTGCAATTTATGTTAGTGATATGAGATCTAGGAGGATACTTTGATACCATCTTAAAAATTGTGGTTGAGCTTAACACAACTTCACAGAATTAGCTTATGAAGTGAGGATTGTCTCCACTTAAAAACACATATTCATGTCATATTTCGTCTTATATGAGACTATTTAACAAAATTATTTTTGAGCTATGGCACACTACAATATCTTATGGGTTTACACCAAGTCAAGAAACTCAAGACCAACAAAAAGAGCATGTAACCTTATAGCACAACATAAAATGTCCAAAGATCTCATCAATCAAATAAACCATAAACCTACAATGGTCCCCTTTGACCACACCATTTGGTTATATGAATCAAAATAATTCGAATTTCAGCCCCACAAGCAAAATCCATGTAAAGAACAAAAATTAAATAGTAGGGAAAAAAAAGTTGTCAGCATATTATTGGACGGTGTAGAATCCAAGTCAGCAATTTCCCAGTGTAATGAATATTCGTACCATTAAAATCATATAACTGACCCTACTAGATATCACAATAACATTCACAAAGAGATCCATGTCGTTTTCATGTCAATTTCTCTTTGGGAATCCACGGAATTTTTACAGTCAATTTTGTTTGGAAAAATTGTTTTTGCTTTACGTGCAATTTGAATTCTTTTTATTCTCTTAAAAGTAGGAAGCAAGGGTAATGAGTAAAAAAGCTTATTGAAGTTATGAAATTATTGGGAGAAGCTGGTTAATTTGAATTTACTTTCAAGAAAACACAGTTTTAAATCTTGTTCTTTGCATAGTGAAGAACTTGTTGACCGTTAATAAAATGAAATATATCATATATGTTTGTAGTGGTAACTATGATTTTTTACAAACAAATATTAGCAGTTAATTTGTTCGAAACATTGTTGGTAGAGTCTTATTGGATAAAAAAAATGGATGTTAAACATATAAATAAGATGACTCATATAATGCTCAATGCCTTAAGATAATGATCTTCAAGACTCCTCTGAGACTTGATATTTATTTAGTGCTTCAACCTATATTATTGAGCTACACCTTCATAACAAAATTACTATGAACTTGTTGATATTGTGTTGTATGTATGTAAAGAACACAATAAGTGCAGAACTGGACACAATAAGCACGTTTGGATTGTCGGCTCAAAATCGAATTGTTCTTGCTTTAAGAGTGTATTTGGACGAGAGAATTCTTTTTGAAGTAATATAACTTTAGAGAATAACTCAAACTAATTAATGTAAATTTCGTTGTTTGAAAGAAATTTTTGAAGAATTTTCGAAATAATGAAATTTTAAGTAGCTTGTCAAAGCTAAATTTAGGGAATTTCAGATACCACATGAAAACTAAGAATTTAAAATTTCTTCCTTACTTATTAAAAGTGAATATAAAAATAATTGGTCCTTTTTCTTTCAAATTTTGCACATTTGTTCTTATATGTGTATCAAAATGTTACGCACTAATCCTTTTTTTAATTTTACAAATTGATCCTTATATTTTTTAATTTTCCAAATTGGTCCCTTAAAATTTTTAAAAAATGCAAATCGGTCATATACTTTGTTAAAATTTGAAAGTTGGTCCCTAATGAGTGAAGTGAAGCAACTTATAGTACAATTTTGGAAGCAAAAACAGAGAAGAAAAATTAAATAAATGAGAAAAGAAAAGGCATAATGGTGAGTTTCAATAAAGATAAGTAAGCTTATGATGGAATGAATAACAAGCCTTTAAGGTTTTCATTTTTTGACCATCTTTTGTATTCTTTGTTTGAAGCACTACTGCGGCTGCTGCTTAGTTACTTTATTCTCTCTTTCTATAGCTTATAGCTTTAATCTCTCATCTCTTGAATGAGTGAACCAAGATCTGGCCTCCATTCTCTTGGGGAAGGGTAAAGGAAAATAGATGCAAACTGTAAAGAAGAATAAAGAGAGTGTGATTCGATTTGCATTGAGAATCGTTTCCATGCAAGACCACGACTAGCATGATTTTTCACTCTTCTGCTATGTGTCATTGTGTGCGTACTTTTTCACAACTAAAGATATCAATCAATTGTTAAATGTGTTACTACTCATTGCTGCCTGCTAACTATATCTATCCTTATAGTTTCTTTTTGGTTTCTAACATATAGTTATAGTTATTATAATATATAGCACATCAACTTTTTTAACTTTTTTGGTAAATTACTTCCTTTTCCATTTTTTGTAATATAGAGCAATACTATTCATTGGGAAGATCGTTTATATTTGATTTTATACTTAACTTAATGGTTAAGCACTCCAATTAGTAATTGTTTGACTCTAAAAAAGAATTGCAATTTTTATTTTATTGTAGATGGTATGTTATGGTTATTTTAATTTTAATATTAGTTGGAATGACAAATTTTAGGTGAATATGTGGTGTGCAAATCCACTTCTGCTGTTATATTTAGTTCAATGTCTGGATCCATTTCAGAGTTTTAAGTATCTCTTAGAACTCTCAACAATAGTATCTGAGTTAGGTTGGACTTGGTGGAGGAGTGAAAATGGTTCACGATGTTGGATCAATGATGTCAAGAGTCTCACACTTAGGGGGGCAAGAGAGAGAATGAGAGAGGATAAGTTAGAAGTTTCATATTAGTTGGAATGACAAATGTTAAGTAACATATAAGTGAGAATATCCATATAACTAATGTCATAAGGTTTTGGATGAAGATGCGGTGTCTAAACTCACTTGTGTGCTTGCTCTTAGTTCAATTGGTGATTCACTTAGTATTTTAAGACAATCACGAATGTCCCAACCGACACCAAAGTCAATGTTTTGATCAGGGACGAAAAAAGTATTGTAGTGTGTTGTGTCATTCATTTAAAGAAGGGTTAGTTCTCATCTTATTTGGTTTTTTGATATATGTGTTATAACTACATTGAATTTTATGTTCATTTGTTTGATGGGGGTTGAACTTCTTCTTATATGAATGCATAATCCAGGACTATTTGATTCAATATGGTCTTGATTGTATTTTGAAAGAGCAAGAAAATAAGTATTTTGATCAACTTGGTAAAAGTCTTCAATAAAAAAGTATGAATATCGTCAAATACCACTATTATGAAATGCCACTTAAAATTAAAATGCCCAAAATTCATAGAGGATTTGCAAAGCCTAAAGGAGAAGATAAAAAAAGTTGAAGAGTGCTCATTTCGTAAATATGGTTGATCTTTTACTATGTGATGATGAATTTTTTTTTAAGGTAAACTAACCCACCTATGTGATGATGAAGTTGACCGAAGAAATGTGAGACTTTGGATGAAGAAAGGAAATGTTGTGTTAACGTAGATATATTGATTCAAGTTCCACATCAAGTAATGCAAAGAAAAAAAATTAGTAGAGTTATTATAAATATGTAGAGTTAGTTTGCGTTTTCTTTACCATAATAATTCTAGTCTTTTGAGGGTGTCACGGGCTTGGATAGTTTTGTGTCATGAGAGAATTTGCAATCTTAAAATGCAACGTTATATGAGTGATTTGCAATTTTCTCATTGTAAAGATTGCATTGAGTGTTAAAATATTTTATTGAGATAATGGATGTTGGTATGAAGTGTAACCACAATAAATTTGTGAGTTATATTTTTGTTTCTTTTTGCTTCCACGTGGAGATTTCCTCTTGTTGCTTTCCCAACAATTTTTTTGGTTTCATTTAGTAATATAATAAAATATGTTTTGATGAGATAGTTGAATATTTCAAGTACATTAGAATTTTAAAAATAATTTTTTTAGTCAAGTAATTTAGTGGTTAGAAATTCCCTTTTAAAATGAATAAGTGAGATGTCCGAGGTTTGAACCTCGGTCAGTGTATATATTATGTATTGTTTCTATCAACTGAGTTAAATTTACGGAGACAAAATTCAAAGAAATTTAAAATTCATCAATCGAATTTAACTTATTTCTAAAAATATTATTTCAATAGAGAAATCAAATTATCCATTCTTAAATTTTGGTTTTTTTTTTTTATAGATTTTAAAAGTCTTCGGATAAAAGTATAACTCTATAATGAAAAGTAGTCCAAAAAACATAAATATTTTAAAAATAATAGATCAAATTTGAAATTTCAAGGAATTGAGAGACCAGTCTGCAAAATTTTATAGGGACCGACCGATACACAATTTTGAAAATTTCCAGGGACCAATGTTTTTAAATTTATATGGACTAATGTGCAAAATTTTAAAAAAGAAATAATGTGTTAATTTTTTTTTTAAATATATAAGAGCCAATTTACATTATTTGAAAGAAGTAGAGTAAATTAATGTCTCATCTTCAAAAGATGCTTAAATTAATGGGTTAATAGTGCTTTACCCCCTGTAATCAGGTCATTTCCGGTTTTCCACCCTATAAAATTTTTGTTTGGTTTTCGTCCTTGTAATTTGAAGATTTATGGTTTTAGACCTTCATGAATTTTGACAGTACAAAATCGACGATATGACACGGGGCTAAAACGAAATTTGCTCAAATTAACAGGAGATAAACCGAAATTTGCTCAAATTACAAGGAGGTAAACCAAAATTTTATCAAATTACAGGGGGCGAAATTTGTCATGAAGGTCCAAAACCAAAAAATCTTCAAATTACAAGGACGAAAACCAAACAAAAAATTTTACAGGTGGAAAATCGAAAATGACCTAAATTACAATGGGTAAAGCATTGTTAACCCTAAATTAATATATATTCTCCTCTTATGTTAAAATAAGCCACCACATTCTTTCCTATGCATATACAAAGAAAATTGCATTTCCCTGGCTTGATAACACTATTTTACTTTTTTTTCTTACCTTAAATTATACAATATCCTCATGTGATAACACTATTTTATTTATTTGAAAGTGTTTAGGAAAAAAAATCCTGACATAGTGTACAGAAAATGAGTATTACGTGTCTATTTTAATATAATCAAAATTCTAATGTATATATTTTTTCTCTGTTTTTGATTCATAATATCATTAACACATGGTTCTAAACCCTATTATAAAACATGAATAAATATGAAATAAAATAATAAGTTGGACAATTGTTAAAGGATTTTTTCTACTTGCACCCGGAAATATTTTGTTACCCCCAAATTTCATTGAAATTTATTAATAATACTAAAATTGCTCTTGTGCATATAATTTTTAAAAATCCCTTTTGCATCTCCCACTCCAAATCTTTCATCTGCTCTCTCACAAATATTCATAGATGTGTGACCGATTTCAATGAAATTCTACTTCTTTAATAATGATTTTATGAGTTTTCATGTTTTTTCTTCAACTTTTTTTTGTCGTTTTGTATTTGGAAACTATTCTTTGATTCTCTTTTATTCACATTTTTTATTTAGTTTTAAAGGTATAGTGTAAACTCAGTTTACGTACCGCAAACTCAATTTACATAATTTTACATTCATCTTTTTTCTTCGGTTATAGATATTCATACGTGAATTTTTTTTTTAGATTCTTGTGAATTTAGTTGTATACGATATAGTATGTGTAAACTTAGATTAGGGTAGTGTATATACTTTGAGTCTACGTACGTTTACATAAACTATTATAAACTCAGTTTGCATAAACTTAGTTTATTGAATAATACAATAAACCATTTATTTTACTTTAAAAGTATTTTTGTAATTTTGTGGTGTAATCAGATTTTTGGGGTGTGACTAGATTTTTTTATTATTAAAGCGATAGAAATGGTTATATAAATGGATTTTATATTCTAAATCATCAAATTAGTGATAAAATATGTAAATTTAATTGTTATTGATTTCTTAAAGTTTTCATACAAGTGTTTTCTATATAAGTGTGTCTGAGAGGAGCATAAACACTTATCATATTGTTAGACAATCTCACAAGTTCATATTAGTAAATGAACTCAAGTTAATTCAAATAGATGCTTTGTTAAAGGATATACCAAAATCAGAAACGGACTTAAGAATTCTAGTGTCCTCAATGAATCGATAAAGTTGTATCTTTTTAATTATTCAATTGTTTTTTTTATATTTTTATTTTAAATTATTCATTACTAATTAAGTTTTTTTACAAGTTAAAAATACTAACTAATAACTAAAAATAATAATTTTGTTTGGCAGCCGACCATTGCACCACTCTCTAGACCACCTTGACTGAAACCTTCTTAGATTTACATATAGTATTTGACTTAGGTCCTGACCTAATTTGTTTCTTGTGATCAGGTCCTTAGCTAACTAAACCTTTGTAAGCTCATGAGTCATGAGTTCATTATCTTTGAATATTATTATACTATCGCAAAATAAAAATGGATATCGATCTCTTCATCATATAATAATCAAGTAATGGCAACTTGTCAAAACTCCACAGGCTGATTCCTCATCTTAAACTATAAATGGCACTCAAGTTTGTAACCATCACCTTAGGGCAACACGTGTTGTGAACACGTGTAAAGAAGTTGAACACGTGGTTATCATACATGACTCATGAAATACTATAAATAGAACATAAATAAAACTTAAAAGTCACAAAAACAAAACAAAGTGCTTGAGATAACCATAAGAGGAAAGTTTCAATCATATCACTAGTGAGTAAACTTATCAATTTGAAAAAGAAAAATGGCATCCCAGGACCAAAGTTACAAAGCTGGTGAAACCATGGGCAGAACTGAGGTACAGCAAATGTCGTCTTTCCTCACAATTCATTCCTATATAATTTTCATTTCATCATTGCAACCTGTTCTTATTCCATTTTCCCCCCTTTTTTTTCTAACTTTTTTATCAAGATGAAGATTTATCTTACTTTCTTTTTACTCAAGATTTATCATCTTGAATGTAAACTATATATGTTACACTATAATAATATTGTCAAAAATAAGTGTAAAATATGTTGGTGTTTTTTAGATTTATCTTACCTTATTTTTTACTCAACACATTTACACTCTAATAATAGAGGTGTGCTATCTAAGTAATAAGTGAAAAAATTTAATTACTTAATATATGTTTTTGTTCTCATAGACATAACGGTTTTTTATGGGATAAAATAATCTTATGTCCAAGTGGTTTCATCATCAACAACTATTCAACAAAATAAGTACTAGAAAACTGCTACCAACATATGTCTAACACACTTTTCAACACATTCTATTTTATTATTAGTTAAAATCTATATGTATTCCACCAAATTTATCTAATTTATATTGATGGTAATGCTAGTGTTATTCTGAGTACTATAGTTTAGTTTTATAGCTAAATTTTTGGATTAAACTAACTAAGATTTGTTGGATGTGTCGATTAGGAAAAGACCAACCAGATGATGGGCAATGTGGGTGAGAAAGCCCAAGTTGCAAAGGAAAAGGTCCAGCAAACAGCCCAAGCAGCTAAGGAAAAGACAGGACAGACAGCCCAAGCTGCAAAGGAGAAAACCCAGGAAACAGCCCAAGCAGTAAAGGACAA
>Ga0228711_1007844_pt1 | contig 15300 bp, 7 predicted proteins | sample MedpolnodulmetaG_2_FD_177996 | JGI IMG/M metagenome (GOLD analysis project Ga0228711, IMG submission 177996) | Root nodule microbial communities from Medicago polymorpha collected in Santa Monica, California, United States - brown nodules | ecosystem: Host-associated > Plants > Roots > Nodule...
TAAACATGTTGAATTAATTCATCCTCTCTCTCTTCCACACCCTCATTCAACACACCCATTGGAGCTTTTTCACTTGTTGAAGGGTACATTCAACATGGTCTTTCAACACCATTGGACATGGTCTTAGGTGAAAAATTAATAGCATTTTCCCCTTCATATAAAATAAAATAATAGTACTTTTTATTTTACAGAAGCTATGATTCATTTTAAAGTTTTTTTCTTGTTGAAAAATTAATAAAGTATCCATTTGACAGAATCCCGTAAAAAAAACTTATACAATAGGTGAACACTTTCTATCTACAGAATTTGGTTGACATCTATTTACGTTATTCAATCTCATGTCATATTTATATTACATCGTGTTTTGAGGTTATTGTTCGCTTTGGGTTGTTTTAGATATAAGCCCTTTATGGTTTTGTCATTTATAAAAGACGTCTCGTCGGTTTTGAGAAATGTGTGCCATATGTAAACTACCATGGACCTCGACTCTCAAACGATGTGAGACTTTTAATGTGTACTCTCTCCGTCCTATAATAACTGAACTATTTGTAAAAAAACAAAGTGTCCCAAAATAACTGAGTCATTTCATTTTTCAATACAATATTAATTACTTTTATCCTTTTATAACTCTAATTAATATTACTTTCATCATTCCCAATTCAATATATACCATTTTGCATTTATGATAGTGGAGAATGCATTAATACTTGACAAGAGCACTTAAAACCATTTTTTTCTATCTCCTTCATTAATACATTTTTCTTAATAAGTGTGAAATAAACAAATGACTCAGTTAATCCGGGACGGAGAGAGTATAAGAATAGTTGTCCCCAAGTCGAGGTTAAAGGAGAGTTTCCAGACGTAGTCCCCATCAATGTTTCGTTATAACCTCAAATACGTCACACCTCGTTCCGTATTGTTTGCTTTGAGTGTATGCCTTCATAATTTTATCCTTTATAAAAGATGTTTCATTGGTTTTCAGAAGTGTGCATGTTATATATAAACTACCCTTGACCTAGACTCCCAGACGAAGTAAGGCTTTTAAGGTGTACAAGAACAAAAGTAAAAAAAAAATGAAAGAGAAATAAACTTTTTTTCTTCTAATTGTTTAAAATTCAAATAAGCTAAGAAAATAACTTTTATATATTGTTGGTGTAAAAATACTAACAACGTCGACAAATCAAAACAACATATACGAGGAAAACTAACATGTGTATATAAAAAAGTTGAAATATTTACGAGGACTGAAAACATATTTAACCCTTCATTTAAATATCAACACAAATATGTGTGTGTGTGTGTGTGTATAAAAGTAAATTAGATCGTGAAATTGTGAGTGTAATAAAATTTGGGACCTCAAATTCTTTCTTGAAATTGAATAATGTAACTGTTGTGAAAGTGACTCAAAATTGGAGAAACTGAGCTTTCTGGAAACTTCCAATTCAGGACCTGAATGGTGTTGTCCGGGGCCCGAATTTGCACTGTCTTTTCAGTCTGGCAACGCGTGAAAAATCGGTGCTCGAATGGGGGAATTTGGGGCCCGAACTGTAGAAACAGAAAATATTTTTGTAATATATTTTTGGGTCAGATTTGTTCCAATTTTATGAGGGTTACGTTTGCTATAAATATAAGCACTGTATCAGTGTAAACCTTGAGATAGAGCGGGCTGAAACAAGGGTTTAGAAATCAAACTAGGGTTTGTATAGAGTTTGCTCTTGACAACAAACACTAGGGTTGTGTTGATTCACTTTGGGAAACACTATTAGGATTGAGTCTCTTGGTCACGGGAAGAGATTGAGACTTTTGGTAGAATTAGGCGGTAGACTTATTCTTGTAACCCATTGATATCTCTTTTATAAAGTTACTCATCATTATAGTGAAATGGAGAGATGCTCTCTTTCCAGACTAGGTCAATTTGGACCGAACTGGATAAACATATTCTTTTGTGTTCTCTCTTTCTTTCTCTCGTTGTTTTTTTACTTTTGTTTGTGATTATAACTTCCATACACTTTTGGTATATTTGCATATGAAAACATAAGTAATTCACTCGTGTTTTTGTATAAATTTTATATTTGAATCTTGAAAAATACATATGTAAATTTATAAAAAAAATTACAAAAATGACATGCAAAAAATATAAAACAAAATCGTTGATTAAAATTAAGTTAAGTGAGTTTAACTCAGTTGGTAGAGATATTATATAGGGGTCGAGGTTCGAACCCCGACACTCCACTTCTCCACAATTTAATTGTGTGAACTCTAGTCACTAGGCTACTTGACAAAAAAAAAAAGGTTAAGGGCAATGTGAGTAATTTTCTTAAAAAACATATTGTTATTAGTTTTGTTTTTCTTTTTTTATAAATACCTGTATATCTTTTTGTCTCCCCCTCAACCCACCTTCCCTTCCTTTTCGTTTTCCTATTCAAAAAAAATCACAATCACATAGTAACAAAATTCAAAAAACAAACTCAACTTAATATTTTCTTTTTCTTAAATAATAAAAAATATAAAAAAAGGCAAGTTGGTAACTAAGATTGTATATATAGTGTTTGTTTATTCATTCTCCTCCTCTTCTCAACTGTCTTCTCCGTGTTCAACTCGCGTGCCATTGCAGTCAGACCAAACCAACCAAAGAAGAAGAAGAGAGAGAAAAAAACCCAGAAAAAAAAATCAATTACCCTTTTTCCACCATTTCTTTTTTCTTTCTGGGTTTCACTTTTTCTCCTCAGATCCTCTTCCATTCTTCACAAAATTCCTTTTTTTTTCCTTCCTGGGTGTGTGTTTTTCTCATAAAAGATTCAGTTTTTAATAGTTTGAAAGTGAAAATATAATTGATTCTTATCTGGGTTGTTTTTTTGATGCGGCAATGATGATGTTGACATTAACAATAAGAGTGTTTTTTTGAAAGTATTATGGAAACTGGTCGTTACATGGTTTCATCAACAACATCATCAACAACAACATTATCAACAACAACAACAACATCTTCATCATCATCATCAACAATCTATAATTACAAGAAAAACATGTCACTTTACATTGGTCGTGAGGCTTCCAAGGTTGTTGTCTTTTTCTCTTTCCTTTGTTTATTTTTTTTTTTATAATAAATTTAACCTTTTTTCATTTTTGGTAATTTTTAATATTTTTTTGTGTTAACCATCCGGCTATGAAGCACGAGCACTTCTCGGATTAGCTGTGTCCCGGTGTCGGACACACGACACATATAATGACATTGAATTATGTGATGTTCTTAAATTATTAGCGTTGTCTGTGTCTATGCTTCATAGCCGTCCGGTTACCCGTCCGGTTACCGGAGGAATGAGCCCCGTTAATCTGGCTTATAATTGTTTCATTCAGGAATCAAACTCGGTGCAATTTAATTTTAACCTGTGTTTGAATGTTATGATTTGCAGCTATGGAAGAGAGTTTGTGCAGAAACAACCACAGAAATCAACCTTCTTGTGGAGAATTGGAAGTATCTTCTTGCTGGTTTAGTTTTTCAGGTTTTTAATTTTTATATATTTTTGCCTCTTTATTATTTTGAGAAATTTTTTCATTAATTGTTTAGTTTAATGTATTATGTAATTTAATTGCACTTTGTTTTTTTGTTTTTGTTTTTGATTGTCCTTTTGTGAAAAAGAATGGAGATGTTCTTTTGTTTTCATTTTTATGTGTTTTGGTGATATATTAAAGTAGTTTTCACATTTGGTTGTGAGAACGTTACTTGAACGTTACAAAAAGTTTTTCATTTTCTCTCATGTTGAGTTGGCAACTTTTGAGATTTCTTACTTTCTATATCAGGAACAAAGTTTTTTCATTTTTTTTTGTCAATAATGCTAATAGTACTAATCTTTTTGTATGTGTTATTCTGCAACTATGATGATTTTCATTTGCATTTTATTATGCATGCTTAAAATTAGAACATTTATTGTGTTTTGAATTAAATGATGATTGCTTATATCATCAAATAAGTTACTGAATTCACACATTTATTACAAGCTTAATTACAAATTTATATACAGCTGAATCTATTTGTTTCTCATTATGAAGCACGAATAGAGACACGGACACTCGACACGACACGGATACTAACACGTCGACAGTGCTAATAATTTGAGAAAATCGCATATTTCAATGTAATTATATGTGTCGGTGACACGGCTAATCTAAGGAGTGTCCGTGCTTCATATTTTCTCATAATTATTATTCAGAAAAGGATAAGAAATAAGATTTGGCAATTTTTTGATACATATTTTTTGCAGCATGTGTATAATACTAGTGCATTATATTATTATACTGTTTAAGTTGACGTAGTTTTTGTTGTTCATGTATCAATAATCAATCAATGAAATCTAAATGAATATTGAAACTGTTTGCATACAGTATATTCATGGTTTGGCTGCACGAGGAGTTCATTATTTACATAGGCCTGGCCCTACATTACAGGATCTTGGATTCATGCTTCTTCCGGTTAGTTATTTTCACTCTTTCTCTATTGAAAAAAATGTCTTTCATAAGATTGTCTTTTGATTTTGATGTTTGTGGCTTTTACAGGAGCTTGGCCAAGAAAGAGCTTACATTAGTGAATCTTTGTTTACAGTTATCTTTTTATCATTTTTCCTTGTAAGGATTCTCAACTTTCATTCACCTGCTTTTATAAAGTTTCATAGTTTTATTGAAGTTTTAATGATTTATGATTTGAAATTTGTGCTTTTGCAGTGGACTTTTCATCCTTTCATATTCAAGACCAAAAAGATCTACACAGTTCTAATATGGTGCAGGGTTCTAGCTTTCTTAGTTGTAAGTGTTCATAAAAACTATCTAAATTGAACTTGCGATGCATAGCGTTAAAAATTTAATTACCGTTTTTTGTCAACAAGGGTAATGTTGATTATTAAAGTGACAATGTCATGAACTTGAAAATTTTAAGACACCTAAGATAAGTGAATAAATAAGCTGATATAAATGATCTGGGAAGTGAGTGACTCCTGTATTGATCATAGAATTGCAGTTCACTTTTTTCATTTAGTGTAGTGAGCAGAGTCAATTCATGGCCATGTAATATTTTGGGTCGATTTAATAACCTATTGGATATGTATGCACTATGTGATTGGTTCTAAAAATTCTGGCTCCTCTGCTGTAAACTGCAGGCTTCTCAAGCTCTTCGGATAGTGACATTTTATTCAACGCAGCTTCCCGGTCCAAACTATCATTGCCGCGAGGTATTATTACCTTCTTTTTTGTCACTTGCAGTTTATCTGCTGATTTTCTTTGAGGGATAAATGACATTTCTGCATAGATTTTTCTCTTCTAAAGATTTTTTTAAACTTAACAATACTTGTTGTATTATGCAGGGATCTCCGCTTGCGACACTGCCTCATCCGAAAAGTGTGGCTGAAGTCCTCTTGATTAATTGTTAGTATTCTTTTGTTTCAGAGTTGTCTTAGCTTCAATGCCATTGTTGTTGTTTTTGTACTCATTTGGTTTTTCCCCATGCAGTTCCTCACGGCGTCATATATGGATGTGGTGATTTGATATTTTCATCACACATGATTTTTACTCTAGTCTTTGTTAACACATACCAGAGATATGGCACAAAGAGGTGAATTTTGCTCATAAGTTTCTTTTATACGAGTTTTACATCGTTTTTTCTTTGTTTTGTTTGGTTCATTGTTCAATTTTGTATTACCGTAGTTATTTTTGAACTGCCGCAGGTGCATAAAGCAGCTAGGATGGGCTCTTACGGTCATTCAGAGTTTTCTGATAGTAGCATCTCGCAAACATTACACAGTTGACGTAGTTGTTGCCTGGTAAGAAGAATTTTCTTATTTGTCATGGTAAAATTGGAGCAAATCATCAATTTTCTAAAGATCGGTTTCTAAATTAGCGAAATTTCAAAGTGATCAATGAAATTGAGAATCATCAATCATAGTCCCCTCCAAGACAATTTTAGAGACTAAATTGACCGACTCAAAAGATTTAATGTGATCGAGGATTTCCAATTTGAAGTTCACTTTAGACTTCCATCAATTTCATGAACCAAAATTGCATGAAGTCCTAAAGTTTTAAGGACATTGTTAATTTACTTAAAAAAAGTTGTCGTCCATGTCCTTTTTAATTTTGTTTTTAACACAACATTTGGATCCTTGCAGGTATACTGTTAACTTGGTGGTATTTTTTGTTGAGAAGAAATTACAAGGTTTTTATTGTACATAAAGACATATTTATTATACTACGGTTCTGTCATTTAGTATTTGCAATTGTGTGCTAACCTAGTTATTCTACAACAACAGAAATGCCAGACAGGACAGCTGCAACACTGTTGATACCATTAAGCACCAAAGACAACAAAGATGGCAGAAACAAAGAAGAGAACCACAAGCTGTTAAATGGCAATTCTGTTGATCCTTCAGATTGGGTATGTAATCAATCTCTACCTGTCTATTTTTGTCTTTTTTCTTTTTGAGTAAATACGTTTTAGTCCCGTAAAAACGCACTTTAGTCCCTAAAAAACAAATCAATTTTATGAGTGTTTCTTTCCGCGTCAAAACACCTATAGACGTGCGTCTGCCAGAAGTAAGGATTAGTAGCTTCTCAAATTCATGGCTAAATTAAACATTGGGACGCGGTTTTACTTTTTCCGTGGTTTCCAAATCGTGGATCCAAACACACTATTAGTCTTTCTACCGAAATAAATATTTATAAATGGTGGGACCCCTTCCCGGACCCTGCGTATGCGGAAGCTTTAGTGAACCGGGTTGCCCTTTATAGTAAACTTTCGGCAAAACCATCGAAAGACCTAAATATTGCCGTAGTAGTCTCTTGCTGCATTAAAATTACAGTGTTAAATTTGAACAAAATGACTAAATCCACTGAAATTGTTCAATATAAGAACTAAATTGCATTTTTTTTAAATCCACACCTTTACAATTACTCATTTCTTTTTGCTAAAGTCATGTCACTGTCTTATGATATGGACCTAACATTGTTATTGTCACTATGTTCAGAGACAGAGAACTCAAGCAAATGGAAAGATTCTGGAAGATGGCCATGCACACCATGCTGACTCTGCTAAGAATGGTGCATAGAAAAAAGAGCTTTTTTCTACAAATTGGATTGGATCTTCTGCTGCAACATTGTGTCTTTGGGAAGCTGCAACCTTTCAATTAGTTAAATTTTTTTAACTTGGAAATATTAGTAGCCTGATTGATCTATTAAGTACATTGTAACTGGGTTGTGTGCTTCTTCTTTTAACAATATTGTAGCTTTGATCCGTTGTCATTGTTTAATTGTTTAGCTTCAGCAGGTGCTGTAGAAAATTTTCCAATTCATATTGCATCAAAAGTTTATGTGTATAGTCCTTTTGGTAACTCTTTTTTTTGCTGTTTTTATCTCTATTATCTCAGTAAAATCTGATAAGCATTTTGAGTGGATAAGCCAAAAATTAGAGTTAAAATGAGTTAATCAAAATTTACTTTAGGATATTGGTAATCAAATTTTAGGAAGTAATTTAAGAGCATTTCATGTTCAATTCAATAGTGAATTTGAGACAAAAACTATTACTCTTCTTACACTGGTTGTTGAGAGTGAAAATGACTTTATCATTAATGAGAAGCTTCTTAATGTGTAAGGACTAGCTTATTTATGGACCATGCCTTAATACTCATTGTTGGAAGGTACATTGCCTAAAATGATGAATTTGGCTTTTATCATAAGCTAAAGAAACTTGCATAATTTCTTGAATTGAAATGGTAATCAGTGACGCCAACAAGCACATGCTTAAGGACGAATAATAATAACAATGGTTTGAATTGTCTCAATCTTTGTGCCTCAAATAATATTCCATATTTTGAAGTTCAAAATTTCTCCAAGGTTTCCGTTTCTAAGACAGACCAGTCACATGCATCTAGGACTAGTTTTCACATGGACCATAGACTTATTGTGACCTGTATATTTCCTCATATTAAACACCTGGTCTAATCATATAGGGTGTCTTTATTATGGAGTACAATATATTAACCATCGATTGGTTGGTGTTTTATTTCTGGGAAATGTTAACCGGTCTCTCCGAAGGTACTCATTAAATATCTTAAATAGTATGCTTTTATAAAAACTTATGTATTCGATTCAATGAAAATTATAATATTTAACTTTTTGAATGAATATATTTTTCATTTGAAATTTTTGAAGAATACTCCAAAGACACTCGTAAACAATAGTCTGTTTATTTTTAGTAAACTCGTGATCAATTAGAGTGTACAACCTCATGATTATAGCTATTTTTTCACCTATAAGGCGTGCGGTATTTGTTGCATAATTAATTAAAGCCTACAATGGTGTCACTATTATTGGTTCATATTTGAACCATTGATAGGAAAAATAGATCCCAACTATTTATGGGGTACTTTAATCAAATCAATTTGAATCTTATAGTCAAATTCAAATTTTAAATAGATCAGTCACTAATATTAGTGGACTTTTTTTTTTATAGTTGTTCTCTCTTCTCTCACACACACTCATATCGGTAAAAGAACATAAAAAGAACAAAGTCAAATTGAATTGCTCACTAGATACAAAACATGGGCAGACAAATATTTTACTTTATAGATTTTCTTAAGAAAAATATCTAACTATTATATCTGGATGGTTCATAAAAAATTTCCCTTATGATTTGGTGAAGGAGATATGTCTGTTATTTCACTTTGAAAATTGTGAATAGCCTAGGAAATCATCAGTTGCCCTTCACAACTTTTTTATAACTCAAATCTACTCCAATAGAGGTCTCTCCGACTCATACTCCCTCTGTCCTTTAATAAGTGATCTTTTTGCGAAAAAATATTGTCCTAAAATAACTGATCCATTTCACTTTTCAATGCAATATTAATTACGTTTTTTCAATTATACCTCTAATTAATATCACTTTCATCACTCTCAATTCCATATATTCTACTTTGCATTTATGATAATGGTAATCCACCAATACTTGACAAGAGCACTTAAACCATCTCTCTCTCTCTCTCTCATACATTTTTCTTAATAAGCGTGAAATGAGCAAATGATTCACTTAATTTAGGACAAAGGGAGTATTTCTTAGTAAGTGTTTGTTTGCGTGTTTAGTTGGACGTAGCCGCACGTTAGACAGAAGCTTGAATGTACAATTTCTTGAAATTGCGATGAAAACAACCTTGGGATGCAATAATTGCATATTGGATGCACAACCGAACATGTGCTTAGAGAATGTTTGGTTTGGCGTCGGATGGGAGTTTTCTGCGTTGGATTGGATTATCACTGCACGGTCAATTGAATATCCAATTTGTAGCTTTGAAATATCATAGCCAAATTAAGCTTTAAGCTTCTCGGGACGTAAGAAAAACGGAATAATGTGATATCAAACATGCACTTAATACCTCTTTATATCTTCATATTTGGTACATCTTCTCTTCATTCTCTTTGTCTTTGCCCTCTCACTCTTAGTTGTCACTTATCACAACGTTTTTCCTATTGTTATTTATTACTTATATTCTCTACGTACAATTTAAAACTTTGGCAGCTGTATGAGCCAGTGAAAATGGGTTGTGCAAGCTGGGTATGAACTATATATTGCTCTTTTAGCATAGCATGAGTCCAAAGCAAGTTAGATAAGGTTTTTCAAATTATTCCAGTCTTATTTGAATTCGACCTAAAAGAATAATTGGAAATCCACCTAATTGATATCCATGTATGAGTTGTTTATTGCATGAGTATGCATAAAATACTCGATTTATATTCTCAACAAGTAATTGATGAATGACAAAATTTGTTTCATTATCTTCTTTTCAAGATACCAATTGTAATTACATAAAACTTTTTCTAATAAAAAATGTAATTACTTAATAAAAAATGTAATTACTTATCTAGTAGTCAAAAGGGAAGGTTGCCTTTCTTGGGGCTTTTAAGTGAAGACAAGTATCTATGGTGAATCAATGCTTAAAAATCTTTCGAAAAACTCTAACAACTAAGTATGTCATTCTCAAATGTAAGTAGAAGTGTTTTTGGCCTCTTCAAATAATAAAAAAAATGTAAATAGAAGTTAATTATGACATTACTCATGTCCACGACTGAAAGTATTATTCAATCGATACTAAGCCGTCAACAAAATAAATAAATATTTGTGCTTCAAAATTAATTATATTTATTTCCTCTTGATTTTGCAAAATCAACATCGACTAGGTGCTTATCTCAATTGTAACGACACTAATCACCGTGAACTTTTATTTAATGTTGACAATTGTCGTCGGTGTTATACACGATTTTCAAGCATCGATCTAAAGTATTGTTCAAGATGTGCACTTAACAATTGTCTTCATTCTAACAATACGTTTAACACGTGAATTCAATGCATTGAAAATCATAGTATTTCACTTTTTTTAAGGAATAATTTCTTATTTTTAAATCCTTAAAAAGTGTTCCGATGACATCCGTTAACAAGACTCTAATAATTAAGCAGCATAAAGTTCCCAAGAGTCATGTATGTAATGTTGGAGATGTCCCACACATGCATATGAACGATGCCATTGAGAAAAAGGTGCAGGTGCTAGCGGATTTTAAGCTGGAAAAGTTAGTCAATGCAGAAAAGAGAACATACTAATATTGTGGCATAAACGTGCACACACAAACACACTTCAAGAGAGACCAAGAGGGACAGAGTGCAATTATAAGAAGATATATTAGTGATTCAAAACCATCATTGTGACATGCTTATACAACCCAACTAACGAACACTTATGTATACAGTTCTTTTCTATAATTATTACGAAGGTCCTTTTGATCTTTATAGTGGGCGTGTAAAGAATAATACCAACTATGTAACCAAAAATAATAACGAAGAATAATACCAACTCTTACTTATGCCATTGACCAATTTCATTTTGAAGAAATTTCCCTTCTCACTTCTCGAATTTCTCCTAAACTTACCCGACTGCAGTTTGGCTCTTTAGCGACAGTTAAGTGTCGTTCCACACTTTTTTGAGCAGTTCAATCATTTTTAAATCGATTTAACCGATCTTAACAGTGTTGAATGACGCTTGACTGCAGTTAAAAAGTCGAATTACAGTTAACGCTCCTGTACCAACAAGTTGGATAAAAGAGAAATTTGAAAAGCAAGAAGAGTAATTTTTTCAATAAATTAATAGGTTCAATCATCGGATTGTGGTCATGCGCCCTAATAATTTTTTTTTACTCTTATTGTGAATTTTGGGGAGACTATTATTTTTGTTGGAAAATTATAAAATTCCACACCAGACAAAGAAAGACATGTAAAAGTGTATGTAGTATACATGCATGAAGTACAATAGGTTTGGACATTTTGGAGTATGAATTAACATGATATTAGAATCCAATGGCATAATAGTTAGCACTAATCCAACAAAATAAAAAGAAAAATACTTATAGAATATATTTGGCCTAACAAAAATATAGATGTGTCGTCTCTGGAGTTTACTTGAGTACAATCCCAATAAAAGAAATAACCTTGACTATAAAAAGTCAAACAAAAACGAATTAACAATAAAAAAAAGACATTTGAGTTTAAAATGGTATGCAAGTCATAATTTAGACAACAAAATAACCAAAATAGTTTTCCTTAAAAAAAAAATAGTTTGATTTGATGGAGAATGTTTGAAATCTATTTAGGAGGATGTTTTTTTTTTTTTTTTTGGTCAGTGTTTGAACCCTAGACGTTGTATTTAGGAGGGTGTTTGATTGTGGTCAGTGTTTGAACCCTAGACCTTATGATTCAATTATCCATCATTTCATAGATCTAAAAAATTGCTATTGGAGTCTAACTAATTTTAAATCATTCATTAGGTGAAAAAAAATGTTTGCGCAAATTGGTTAACTAAGGTACCAGCATTGATTAAAGCAACCATGTTTGACCCCATTGTCCTCGTGGTGTTTCCTCATCTCTTTTAATTCCTATGAGATTTAAAAGAATCATAGAGTAGTTTCTTGCTCTTCCTTGTTTTTTCTTTCCCATCGATAAAAATTACCACTCAAATGAAAGTGTTTGATTTTTTTTTTTTTTGCATACAAAGACATTGAAGTGTTACACTCCTTTGCAAGAAAAACAAAATGTTACTTTTCTCACTTCCCAAATTTCTCTTTTTTTTTAATTGACGTTGGTCGAGTGGCACATTATTGCCGTTCGACTTTTCAGCAATAGTTAAATGTTGTTTGACACTTTTTAGACCGGTTCTACCATTTTTGGAAATTGGTTTAACCGATTTTAAAAATCTTTCGAACAACAGTTAACTGTTGTTAGAGGTAAATAAGTAATTTCGGGATGGATGGAAGAAATTTTGAAACCTAAAGAGTAACTTTGGAAAATAATGTACTCGGCCCATCATCAATGCCCGATATAGTTTTTTAGGGGAAGGCCCACTTTTATTTGTATTCTTGGAACATTTCTTTTTAGGCCCCCTTATATCTCTTTAACCCCTTTAAAATTACGAATTTGTCTTCAATAACACGTCATGTAGATAACTATTGGATGTTCATTTTAAAAATTTCTATTTTGTACAACTGGTAGATAACTGTCGTATGTACATTTTTAAAAAAATCATTTTATACCTCCGATAGATAACAAGCAGATGTTCATTTTATAAATTTCGATTTTGTACCTCGATAGATAACTACCGGAATAATCATTATGTAAACCAGATTGCAGTTTTTATGCAGTTATTTCATATTTTGCACTCAACTTGAATATGCTTCTAAACCTTGTGATTTTTTTAGCAAGTTTTTGCATTTTCATCAAAGTCAATGGAACAAATAACGTCAATCTTCACTCAATTGCGATCAATTAGCAGGTTTGGTGGGTTTTGATGATGGTGGGTAATTGGATGTTGGTGATTCGATGTTCGTGTGGGGTGAGTGGGTTGAGATTGGTGGTTCAGTTAGGTAATCAGTATAAAATGGTGGAGGAAGTGAGCTGGTGGAGAGATGTGAGAAGATGAGAGAGAAAGTTTGGTTGGATTCTTTTTGTATGTAAAACAAAAGGTTAAATGGACAATAATTTGATGGTTATTTACCGAAGGTAAAAAAATGAAATTTTTTAAAATGAACATCTAGTAATTATCTACTGGATGTGCAAAATTGAATTTTTAAAATGAACATCTGGTAGTTATTTACTAGATGTACAAAATAGATTTTTTTTTTAGAATGAACATCCCGTAATTATCTACATGATGTACAAAATATATATTTTTTAAAATGAATATCCGGTAATTATCTACTGAACGTGTTATTAAAGACAATTTGGTAATTTTAGGGGGGCTAAAGAGATATGAGGGGGCTAAAAAGAAATCTTTGTATTCTTGAAAGAAGTCTTCTTGAAATATCACAAATGTAAAAGCTAACCCAGGTCTTGTGTTAGCAATAATCCAACAAGTTCCTAATAGATGTGACGAAATATTGAATCCCATGAGGTTTTGTGAAATGCCTAATGCTCCTAAAACTCATTGACTGAATTCAATGTGTCTTGTAACTAAGGTATATATTTTATACGACCAGATACTACTTTTTCTATGCTTGTGACAATGCCATTTTTAATAAACTAGTATGGACACCCGTGCCAAGCACATGATAGAATTTTGTTATATTTGAGAGAGGAAATATTGTGACGTATCAAGTGTCTAGTAAAACCCAACATTGGATAAAAGAGTTGAGGTTGACCGGCAAATAAGTGAAAAATCTCATATATTTAAGCCTTAAAATTTTGATTGAAGATGTGATATCATTCTCACTTGTGTGGTATTCACATCCTCCAACTGTGGTATCCTATCGTGGTTCAATACTGTGTGGGAGCAAAAGTGGGCCTTAGTGGTAGATCATAGATATAAAGAGTCTCACACTTAATGGAGAGATTCTAATGTGTCAAATGTAAGTTAAAATTTCATATTGGATATATTCAAGACTAGATGTTGACCAACATATAAGTGAGATAAGTCGTATACCTAAAGTCTTAAGACTTTGGATGAATCTCACTTGCGTTGTTGCTCTTAGCATAATGTAAAGATACAATTCAATTTATGCTCCCATGGAAGTCCCAACACTGTAATGATTTGTTTTGTTAGTTTTTAGGTGTCATTTGTTTAATTTTTATCTTAAGTTTCAAATTTTGAAACCCGCTTGGGTTGGTCTGGTGGTATTGACTTGCGACATGAAAGTATGCATCTCCTCAAGGTCTCAGGTTCGATTCTCTCAAGTGTCAATTTAGGTGGGCTAATTTAGCTTTTTCAAAAAAAAAAAATCAAATTTTGGACGTCATTTTTTTCACCCAATTTTTTTAGAGTAAATTACACTCATCTTCCATCAAAGATGCTTGAATTGCACTCCCCTCCCCTCTTATGTTAAAATATACACTCCTCTCCCTTAAAAAGTAAAATTTATACTCCCCTCCCTTATAATATGCTTGAATTACAACTCCCTCCCTTAATAATTAAATATGCACTACACTTTACAACTCCCCTCCCCTCTTATGATATATATTAATTTTGAACCACCATTTTAAAAAAATTAATTCATTTCATTATAATTTAAATGTCGATGATAATTAAATTTAAATATTTTGCTATTGATTTTATAATTTAGAGTATAAAATTAACTTTTAAATTTATAATATGATTTAAAACTATATGTTAATGAAATTGTGAATAAAAAATAGTGAAAAATATGTATTCAATTTTTTATTATATTAAAATAGACCCGTAATACTATTTTTTTTCGATCTGTGTTAAATTATTATTTTTTTCTAGATTATTAGGTAAAAAAATATTGAGGGAGCAAAGTGTAGATTTTAACATAAGAGGGGAGGAGAATGTAATTCAAGCTTCTTTAGGGGAGGGGAGTGAAAAGTTTTCTATAATATGTTTTGAATAAGAGGAGAGGGGACTGTATATTTTAATATAAGAGGGCAGAGGAGTGTAATTCAAGCATATTTGAGGGGAGGGGAGTGTAATTTACTCATGTTTTTATCAAACCCCCTATTATTTTAAATTTCTTCACTTTTGATTTTTAGTGGATCCAATAATGAAAAAAATGCAAGTGTGTTATACTCATATGACAAAATACATGTTTATTAGACATTTTAAATTAATGTGATATTTTTTGAATGAGTCTATGATTTTGGTAGCATAATTACATAGTAATCTCTAACTCCTTCAACAAATCCATAACATTAGCAACACGTCACTCTATTTTGTATACTATTAGGAAAAAACACACAATCATTTATCCCTTGTCATTTCTCTCATGTTTAAAGTC
>Ga0228711_1007845_pt1 | contig 15299 bp, 5 predicted proteins | sample MedpolnodulmetaG_2_FD_177996 | JGI IMG/M metagenome (GOLD analysis project Ga0228711, IMG submission 177996) | Root nodule microbial communities from Medicago polymorpha collected in Santa Monica, California, United States - brown nodules | ecosystem: Host-associated > Plants > Roots > Nodule...
ATAAGGGCATGGATTTCTGCATGCAAAATATTGGACAACCCCACACTACCATAGAAGGCAAATTGAAATTTTCCCTCAAAATTTCTAACTAATCCACCATATCCTGCTTTACCTGGGTTAGTTAAAGCACTGCCATCCACATTAAGAACCATTGTATCATTATCACCATGTTGCCAACATACTTCATAAGTGGGCCTAACTAATGCGGTTGAAATAGTATTGTTGAATGCGCTCTGTGAAACTTGCAATTGCGCATAAACTGCAGAAACTGTACTTGAGACTATCGGTTGGATACCATCAAACACGAACTTGTTGCGAGTGCACCATAGGTTCCACATTATGATAGGGGCGATACTCCCTATCGTACTTACTAACATTTGTAGGATATCTCCCATATTACTCGAAAGATTATTAGCACACAATGAAGACACGTCGGGGAATCCACATCCAGACCACACTGCAACAGCTCGCGAACAGAGGATGAGGCAATGAGGAATAGATTCATCTTCCACATTACAACATGGACAAGTAGCAGAAACATTCACCCCTCGATGGTGTAGGACATGTTTAGACGGAATAGAATTGTGACAAACCTGCCAAATAAAAAATTGCACACTAGCTGAAAGTGGTAACTTCCAAATCCAATTCCATTTCTCCAATGAGACAATATCATCCCTCCGAGATAAGAGCCAGTCGTACGCATTTTTTGCTGTGTATTCTCCATTTAAATTGTCTTTCCACACCCAAGTGTCAGCAATTGTGGAAATTATGGTTGGTTTTAACTCTTGTACTGAGGTAACAATTTCAGGAGATAGGGGAAGATTTAGCTGAGCAATGATGCTTTTACCATCAACCCATAAATCCTTAATCTTAAGGCATAACTGATCTGGAAATATATTTTGTACTACACCTATATTAATGCAATTAAAACACATTTGATGCGGGGAAGTCGGTTTCAAGGATAAAACATGAACATTCCAAAATATTACTTTTACATAATTTGTTTTTCAATTTTAGAAGAATTATTATCAGGTACATGAAATATATATAACAAAGAGATCTCAATAAATTATGTTTTTTTTTACATTTCTCAATAAATTATGTTAAAAATGGTATATGATGAAATCGAAATAAAATCAACGTAGACAATGATTTTACATACAATATAACGATTTTTTTCCTAACCAGCCAATATTATTAATGCAAAGTCAGCACAAGAAGCGTGAGACTTGTGCTAGAAAAAGAAGAAGAAATCGATAAAATGGGTGCGCACAAAGGCAAAGCACCCCCAAAAAAACAGCGACAACACACAATAGCTGCCAAAAAATAAACGGGCGTTACATAAAATAGACCAGCACACATCTACCCCCCCAAAAAAAAAAAATCTTCAAAGGCGCCCTCAAATACCGAATTTGCCCTTTTATACAACATTAGGTAGATATATACCAAACTTGTTAGGAAGATAACTACAGGATGGTCAATTACAATATCTAGTAGATATAAACCGGATACGTTAGGGAGATATCTTCAGAACGGCACGGGAATTGCGGCGGTTATATAAGACAGAACACAATTTTGGTACTTTTATTTCCTCTTTTGCACTCCACTTGAATTTTATTCTCAACCTTGCAATTTTGGGATTTTCCATAACAATCATACCAACAAACAATGTTAACTTCACTCAATTGCGATCAATTAACACGTAAATCGTATTTCTTCCTATCACATTGAAAGTCTCCATAATTTTTATTGTTTTGACATTGTCACATGTCTTAACTATAAGAACAAGACTTTTTTATTGTTATTTTTAGAAAGCAATTCATTTGCTAAACATGACGTAAACATCAAGTGAATAGTACAAAGACAAAATTACATAAAACAAAATAAAAGTTATGGCCGTAAAATAACTTTGTGGCAGTTATTGCACAAATTTGTGTCCTGTAGTTTAGTCCCTAACGAGTTCGGTAGTTATATACCGGATTCTCTAAATAAGGGCAAAATAGAAAATTTGGGGGCATGAAAGATTTTGAGGGGCTGATAAAGCAATGTTCACCTACTACAAACAGCTAAAACAATTGGGCCTAAACCACAACCAAAAAACTTGGCCGTTTGCTACTAGCACCCCCGGAACCCAGAAAACAACACACAGCAGTAGCAAAAAACAGCAGCCAAAACTGCAAAAACACATTCTCCAGTCTCCACTAAGAGCATAGCAACATCAAAAGCTTGACAGAAGCCACCTCGCATCATTATTTAAATATAGTTCATGCATCTTAAGATGTGCAAATAAAATGAGAATTATGAAATATTGATATATAAAGTTTGGCTTAGTGTTCAAGAGTAAAGCTGAAAATCTACTGTTTATTTTGAAGACACATATTCATCTGAACTGGATTCAAGTACATTATCCTACTTGATTAAGTCTACCACCACTTGAAAGACTCAATCTATCTATATATGAAGTATATGTTAGAATATATGACCCACTTTATATTTATATAAAATTTCTCTAAAGAATTTAATTTTATCGAGGCATACAATTCAGATTCTCAAAATACATAATCAAATCAAAATGTAGAAACCTGTTGTAATATATTTTTAATAAATATTTTCTAAAAGAGTGATATAAAAAAGATATCATTTGTCCATTTGGAAATAAATCCGAGACCTCCTGAAAGTGTTTTTAAAAGAAAATATATTGGGATGAAATATGTAGGAAGGATAAATATTTATTCTTAAAACACCCATTTTACTAGAGTTCTGAAGTGATCCTCGTTCTCACTGCAACCTTCTTACTTAAGCCGAAAGAAAGTCGGGGAAGTTGAGTATTTCAAGAATAACACTTTTGTTTATCATGAAGTGCTAAAATGATTATATATGAACAAATCTTATCTATCGTACACTCAGATGGTTGTAAAGTCACTAGATGTAGATAAAGATCGTTTAAGAAATTGAGTAAATAATGAAGAATTAATTGATTTTGGAGTACCATATTTTAGTTCAACTGAGGGACAATAACGTACCTTGAAAATTATCATTTTATCATATATTATTTGTTATTTTAGATATGCATGTTATTTGTCTATCTTAAACATTAATGTGTTTGATTGTGGTCTATGATTGAACACATGTAGCTTGTCTTCCAGGAGAATAAATGGAACCATCTTTTATGAATGTAATATCACGTGTATTGCTCAGTGGAAATGGAAAGGAGGGCACATTAAGGAAGCCCGAACAAAGACATATTTTTCAAAGTTGTTTTTCACATATGATCTTCAAGTAGTGATGATATAAACACTCAACATTTTTTTTGCGTCTTGAATACTTTTTACAAAGTGACTCCCAAATAAAATATTGAATACCTTGTACCAAGAAAATAAAGATAAAAGCAAAAGAAAACTAATAAAAAAACTAAAGATTATTATCCGACGGAAGACTATAGGAGTATATTATCTAGCTCAACTACTACTTAATCCATTCAATTTGAATAATAACAATCAGTTTAAGCAATCGAATCGTAACCTAGAAGTTTCAGTCGTTAAATTTCTAAAACATTACTCCAATTGATATGATTGGATGACATAAGCTTGTAATTTTATTAAAAATCTTGCACCATCTCTTTCTTTTTTGTTACCATGAATTACAAAAATTCACCTTCACTTAACAATGACTAATGTTTGTTAGAAAATTTGTGGGATACACATGATAGATTATTTCCTCTTAATCAAATTTTTTCCATAATCATAAATTAGAAATTGACCACTAACCACGCATGCTTAAAGACACAAATCCCTTCTCATTTAAACTAATCCATTGTTGACGCACCATTTCTTTCATTTGAGTCGCTTTCTTACCAATATACAAAAAGCTTCTTCATAATTAAATGCTATATATTTGGATAATATCCATCAAATAAAATAAAAAATCATGTTCAAACACTTTTTTTTGGTTGTAATAAATAAAAAAAAATCAGAAATAGGCCACTCAAAATTAATTGCTGTGTATATAACACTTGTAATATCAATATTTGTCAGTTAACTATAATAAGCGCAACACCGATCTAAATAATTCCCTAAACCAAACAGAGCAACAATCCAATCCAAGAAGGTGCTAAGAGATGGACAAAGCATTTTAATCACTAAGCACTTCTAATCCTTGAAAATTAATGGAAATTACTCTCTCTCCACCATCATTTTCACTAGTTACTTGTTTTGTAAGTTGCTAGCTGTAGAAAGAATCAAATAAAGAAATTGAAGAAACTTCTTGTTTGCTTCTAACCATAACTACAACCAAATAAATCAGGCAATACAAATATACCAGCTAGATGGGTGATGGTTGAACTGCATAGCATCTAATATATGATATTGTACATGCAGGAAATTAATCTCTTTCGCTTATCTTAAATAATTCCAAAACCAATATGTTTTCCCACATATAAGGGAATTTTGGTTTTAGGACATACAAACAAATTTCTTTCATTTTCATTCCAATAAAATTTAAAATGATTGTTTTCTCATCTTATCACTATGATACATTTCTTAGTTGACTTTGTATCCAATATAGAAGGTTACGTGGTTGTCATCTTATGTGACACTCACTTATCACTTACATTTGCCGTGCTATATTAATTAATACATAATTACTTGGAACTTTTACTATAATTTAATATTATGTAAGATTGGTCGTTTTAATTTTTCTGAATCTCCCTTTTATTAGATTTTAGATAAGTATATGCTTCACATCAACGTCTCTCAACATCATGAAATTAGGAATGTCAATTTACCTTGTCAAGTAGAGATTTCCATGGAGCTTTCCGATTAGGGCATGTGGAGTTTGTGACAAGGAAAAAAATTCACTCAATAGCATTTTGGGAATAGGGACAAAAATCGTACCACTATACCATCATCCATGCAAATATTACAAGAATACTCATATATATCATGTTTGTGTTCATGATTAGTTGATTACTACCAATATATGTCTATTGTGTTACAAATACAAATTATTTTAATAAAATTAGTTTAACATAAAAATATATATGTCTTTTTATGTAAACTACTCTGCTTATTCGTTATTTCTTATAGCTTATGGGTCTTCATAAGAATCAACAAAGATCGAGTAGAGAGAAAAATCACAGTGGAAAAATCCGAGACGAGCACTCCCCTTTCCTAATCATGTCTATTTCCACGGAAAGTGGAGATTCTTGTGGAAGATGAGGGTGTTTGTGATGTACTTTGAATTGGTTATTAGGTAAAAAAAATCAATCGAACTAAAATACTAAGGCTTGTTTGATTGAGTTTTCTTTTTTAGTTTTTTAAAGAAAAAAGTTGTTTGGTGCGATGGTAGACACACGAAAAGCAACGAATGAATTCTATCTATTAGATTATTTATAATAACTATTGGATTGGATTTTGATTTTAACTTTTATTTATTTCAAAAATATAAACCACAACCCACCGTTTATCGTGTGCAGGTCGTGCTTATATCATTAGCACTGTATAGCAAAGCTGTTTTTTAAATCAATTTTACCAGTTTCAAGATGAAAGTTAAAGAAAATTACGTTTGGCAAGTCGATTTTAAAAACAGTTTTATGATTGAGAAAATGAAAAAATCTCATAATTACCCAATTGCCATTAATGAAAAATGGCACCATGTCCGCCTTTTTCTTGTTTTCAAAACCAAAATTAAAAAGCAAAACTATTTTGAGCCGTTTTTCTTTTTTAGTTCTCAAAACTATAAAACACAAATCAGTTTTTAAAAATACTTTTGTAAAACAAGTTTACAAAACAACTTTTTTAGTTTTTCACTTTTTAAAAATAAAAAACTGTTTTTAAAAAGTGAATCAAACCGGCCCTAAATATTTATGGTTTGGTTAAGTTTGAATGACCTCTAATAAAAAAATATGATCAGAGTCGAATTTATCTTGTTCACTTTGAATCAAATTTTGGATATCCAAATAACAATTTTGTGAAAAAATATATTAAAATTAATATTATCAGAAAACGGTAAAATCATTAGTTTTATACAAAAGATAACATAAAAAATACTAAAAAAAATTTGCAAAAAAAATAATAAAAATTAACAATTAAGAATAAAAGTAGTCAATTGTGTTATATACATATGAAATAGTATAAAAATGAATTAAATTTAACTGATATGTATTATTAGAAAATTTGAAAAACAACAAATATGCAATATATTATATTTATATACACATGCGGTTCACTTTAGATCGGTTCGATTTTGAAAGATAAAAACCAAAATCCAATTAAATATGTGTGGTCGTTATAAAAATTCATCCAAACACAAGCAATAAATTTCGTTTTGTGCGATTTTTAGTCAAAAAAAGATTTTAAAAAAACCAAAATCCAATTAAATATGTGTGGTCGTTATAAAAATTCTTCCAAACAAAAGCAATAAATTTTGTTTTGTGTGATTTTCAGTTAAAATTTGTTTGTATGTAAACATCCTAATGGAAACTACCTATTTAGTGCATGTCTGGTTTTACATTGAGAGGCTTGAGACACATGTCCATATGGCTAAACGCAATTCCAGAAGCTTGTAAAGATGTTTGGGTATCAATTGTTAAACGTGAAATGTAGTTCAAATGTTTGGAATTGATTTTAGTTGAAGCACCATTTCCTAGCTTCTGCGTTTTAGAGAAATCAATTCTCTGAAAAATCAACATGCTTTATAAGCATTGCCCTTTCAAATAGTTATATAAAATATAAATAAAATCTAATTTCATATACGTATTAATATCCATTTTGGTAATTAAACATTCAAAATCAATTTTAATCCAAACATAAATCAATTTACATTCAATTCGCATTTAATTAAAATCAATTGTAACTATTTTTTCCCAGCATCATCTTGCTCACCTGGCTTTTGGTACTAACTCCTTAAATACTCATACTCCAAGGATGGTGAGTTGGCAGCATGTGAATGAGGACACCGTGATTCGGCAGCATGGGGATGAGGACACCGTGATTCTCAATGTTGATGGAAGCGTGTTAACAAATCTTGGAGTTGCACGTTACGGTGGTCTAATTCATAAGCACAATGAAAGTTTTTAACTTGGTTTCTTTGGTAGTGTAGGGATCTCAAATATCCTACATGCTTACATTCAAGCTCTATTGACTGGTGTAAAGTTGTGTTGGGATGCAAGATATAGAAAGCTCACATGCTACTTCGAGAGGGGAATCGTGCGCAATTGGTAATGAAGGAGAATGCAAGGTTCCACCATTATGCAAATCTCTTAGAACTCATTCGATTGTATCTTGCTAAAGATTGATCTATTTTGATTTATCATATCCTTCGAGAGGGGAATTTTTGTATTTTTATTCTCTCTAAGATGGGAGCTAACAGTTCAAATCATCTTATTACTTTCAATGAACTTCCTCATTGTTTATCATCAGTTTTACTATATGATGCCTTAGGCGTGTCCTTTTCAAGTACTTGTTTTATTTTAGTTTTTTCTTCCTTTTTCTTTTGGATGGGAAAAATTCATGAAGACGCTTCAAGGACGAGAATGGAGATCATACCGTCCACCCATTTGAATCGTGCGCAACATGATTATCTATTTATATACTATAAATTTTGTCAACAAAAAAAAATTATATACTCTTAAATTTATTTATTTTTGACAAATACTCTAAAATATTGTTGTTTGGTCTTACTTGGACAAAAAGAATTAAAATTTTAATTAACGAAATTATGTATCCATCAAACAGTCAATAAAGTTGGAAGCTTTGCAACACTCCTCAACAGTTACATTAATCATAGCACACAGATTCAATATCATCTTGGATTTGACCAAAATATAAAGCACACACTAGCTTAGACGACCAACAAATGTAGGCACAAATGACAAGAAAAAAAGGGTACACCCCATTTGGTATGGCCTAAAAGCATATATATAAACAAACACTTCGTGTGGTAGAACGCACAAAGTGCTGCTACACAGCAAAGAAATGAATATAACACTTTTTCTTTTTGAAAAGGTGCTTGCAATGCAAAGGCTGGCCATGTGCTTTTGTCATGCAGTATCTAATGCAAAAATGCATCTGCAAAATGCGTAGTTAACACGTGGGAATAAGATACTTCGTTACAACTTTCTCCATCAGCTTCTAAATAATTGGAAAAAAATATGACGATTCTTATATGAATGAATTGGCGTTACTATTTTTTTTAGACTTTTTTTCTTATCCCCATAATGTTGTGCATCTTTATGCGTTGTTAAAGTTCCAACAAAGTTCTGTTTTCCAATGAAGCTGCAAACGAATCCTATATATCGTCGATATTTCTGATTGAAAGTGTGTCCGACGTTTGACACGTATCAAAGTTCAAAGGCGATACATGTAACTATATTGAATTGATTTATCTTTTTAAATTATTATCAGCAATGACATGTCAGTGTTGTGTTATGTTATGGGTTTGTGTTCGTAGAACCAAACTAAAACATTTTCGTTTAAATTGGACAATGTGCTGCTTCTATATGAATAGTAATTTAAATGAACAAATACTCAATCATAATGACACTACTCTGCATAAATAATTAATTACCCAATATAATGGTTGAATAACTAGAACTCAAGCAATCTAGTTTGGACCTAGTAACACTGACTTCTAAAGCAGACAACATCACTGACCCAACAATAAATTTGTAAACAAATAAAGATCATAAATGTGCAAGACCCTTCTCTAATATTTGATTGACTCATATACTAGAAAAAACTATCAAATCAAATCAAACTACGAAACAATCTCAACTGGGTACCTATCAATGCAATCTTCCCATGGACTCATAGGTGAAGCTTTCACATGTTTCATAGCCTGCCACACAGCACTGTTACACTTGAAACCACTCCCAAATGCAATCTGCCAAATTCTGTTTCCCTTTCTCATCCTTCCTTTAGCTTCAATGTAAGCCAATTCATACCAAATTGAGCTTGAAGAAGTGTTGCCAAATCTATGCAAAGTCATTCTAGATGCCTCAACATGATCAGGCATAAGCTGCAAATTCTTCTCAAGCTCATCAATCACAGCTCTTCCACCAGCATGAATACAAAAATGCTCAAAAGCAAGCTTAAAATCAGGTATATAAGGCTTAGTTTTTGCATTAAACCATTTCTTAATAACCAAAGTAGTAAAAAACAAAAGCTGTTCACTAACAGGCAAAACAAGAGGACCCAAAGTTGTTATATTCGTCTTAAGAGCACCACCAGCAATAGCCATAAGATCTTTAGACAAAGACACACCAGTTTTCCCAACATCATCTTGTTCTTGATACACACACTTAAATGCTTTATCATCAGCACCTTTATGAGTCCTCACAACATGAACAAGCTTATACTTAGCCCTTCTTCTATCACAACCTTTATTCGAAAGCAGAACAGCGGCACCACCAACGCGAAACAAACAATTCGGAATCAACATAGATTTCTTATTACCAAAATACCAATTTTGAGTAATATTCTCAGTACTAACAACAACAGCATAAGTATTCCTATGAACTTGAAGCATATCTTTAGCAAGATCAATAGCTATAACACCAGCACTACAACCCATACCACCCAAATTAAAACTTCTTATATTACCCCTTAATTTATATTTGTTAACAATCATAGCTGAAAGTGATGGTGTTGGATTAAACAAACTACAATTAACAACAAGTATACCAATATCTTTAGGCTTAATCTTTGTATTAGCAAAAAGATTATCAAGAGCACCATACATAACCTGTTCAGCTTCTTCTCTAGCTGAAGCCATACACGGAGTGGGTGGAATCTTATGCATAGCTTCAGGTAAATAAGTATCTTCTCCAAGACCAGAACGTTCAAGAATCTTACGCTGAAACTCCAAAGAAGATTCATCGAAATCTCCTTTGAGTTTGGAGTGTTGAATGAATTTGGTAAACTTAACAGAGAGATTTGAAGGTGGTTTGTAACAAGAGAAATCGATGAGGTAAATGGATCTGGGTCGGGTCATGATGTAAACGGTGGATCCGAAAACGAGAATAGCGGAACATGTGATGATGCTAACGAGATTGTATTTGAGGTGGAGCCAGAGTTGGTGGATTTCGTTTGGGTTCATTTGTGAAACTTGGATTATGATTACGGACATAAGAGGGATTAAACAAAGTGTTAAAAGATGTGTGATTAGGTAATGGTAACCTAGTTTAACGTATTTGAGATTTACACTTTGGAGAAAATCTGGTAGTCTTCGATTTCTGTGGATCTGAACACGTTCTTGTTCATTCGTACTCATGACTATGTTCCTGAAACTGAAACTGAAACTGAAACTCAAACCTTAAGCTAGCTAAAGCTAAAATGACTCTGACTTTGTTACAGACAGACAGAAAGTCATAAACATAAACACACACTTTACTTTTTTTTGTTCTGTTTTTATTTATGGGAGAGAGAGTGGTAAAAGTAGCGGTGATGGCTGCTGAGGAAATCAATCAATGGGGAGGGGAGGAGGAATTAAAAATGGATTAGGGAAGAGAGGTAGCGGTCAAACCACGGAAACACGCATTTTTAATTAGTTGTCTAGAAAATTATGGGTCTATTTATTGGTATTTAAAATGTGTATGAATTATTCTCAATTCTCAAGTAAAAGAATTTGCTGTTAGAGAAAGTTTAGGTTGTGGAGATGGAGATGGTGTTTTATTTTTTTTGGTCATGTAGTCTAGCGGCTGGAGAAATAGCGGGGTATCCTAGCCCTGTATACATAATCCATTATCCTTTACCAACTGAGCTAAACTCACGGGGACGGAGATGGTGTTTTAAACATGTAAGTAAACTTTTTTTTTTACTTAAAAAGATTTAAAAAAAATTCGGACGCCGTCTAAAAAGAATTTATTATCTACTAGTAGAATTCAATCACTTCGTTGATAGAAAAAAGTTTAAAGACTCGTAATGTATTTAGAAATTTTCTACATTTGTTTCTTTTTTTTAGCTTCGGCCTGCTTCTTTAAAAAAAAGAGTATATTTATTAACTTTTTTATATAAAAATATTTAGTGTTAAATATGTTTTTAATCCATATAAAACTTTTAAATTTTAAGTTTTAGTCCTTAGAAAAAATTTCATCAATTTTTTGTCCTTGAAAAATTTTCCGTCACAACTTTTGTTCTCTGTAATTAAGTAAAATCATGTGTATCTTTCAAAATTGTGTATTATTTGTATGTGGTCGTGTTTAGTACGCTGTAGAAATCTCTCTTGCAAAAGTTTAATTTTTTTTAACAAATGATAAATTAAATATGAATTTTTAACTTTTTAATGCTTAAAAATTCATATCTTTAAAAAAATTAAATTTTTGGTCGAAGAAATTGATATAATATTATAAACATCTCTGTAAAAATTCAATCAAAAATTTGAAGTATACGCATAATTTGATTTAAAAACAGGAGCCATAAATGGTGGTAGAAAACATTTTAGAGACCAAACATTGATGAAATTTTTTATAGAAATTAAAATTTATAAATTTTATAGAGACAAAAAATATAATTAATCCAAATATTTATATTTACAGTGAGGAGGTGATATCAGTCCAAACCAGATAAAACATTAAGGTACAAAGAGTATTTTTTTTTTTTTTGAAAGAAGTATAAAGAGTATTTATATTTAACATTAAGGGTATTAGTAGCTCGAATCTAAAATTTCTTAAATTCAAAACTTATAATTTTGTACTGCCAGACCAATCTCTTGAAATTTATTAACCGATATTTTGTTACCACTCAAAACAAATCATAAATTCCTTAAAAAAAACAAAATAATAAATATTTTCTTTGATTCTTTAAAAAATAAAATTGATATACTTCCAGAAGAGTAGTTAGCAAAAGGGGAGGCTAGTGGTTAAAAAAAATGAAGGCCAAAAACATAGAAGCGGAGGACACAATGTCATTAGTGTGATTCTGCGTCTTTGACGATGTATCTGACACCAGGGACTGAGCTGTGCTTGTCCTCTGTACTTTTTTTACCTGATTTATTTTTGTGAGTAATAGATAATGTTTTTTTTTTAAATAATAGCTTTGGTCCATTCCCCTCAAAACTAGCTTTGGTCCATTCAATCATTGATATTAATAGGGCTAATATTTAGGGAAAATTACACGGCCCTTCTCTAAAGTTTATTAATTGACTCTGACACCTCTTTTAATTTTAATAAAAAGGAGAGGTACTGGTAAACAAAACTAATATAAAAAATTTAAGCTTGAAAATAGTAAAAAATGGGTATGTTTAACTTTTAAAAGTTAAAAAATTATTGTTTTCAATAAAAAAAACAATAAAAGTTAAACAATAGGAGATTATTTATTTGATATTTTATATACATACAAAGATTTATAAAAGTTATCTTTCAATTTTGTATCCATTTCAAATGTTTATAAATAATTAATGTCAAATTCATACTACACAAATACACCCCCAGTCAACCGGTACATGTGCGGATGCACAAGTATGTTACTAGTTTTTAATAAAAAAATATATTTTTTATCTTGTGTTCGGAGCATTAGTTAACATGACCTATTTAAAAATTCACATTAATCTATTTTTAAGTTTTTTTATTAAATGTCCTCGTAAGTTTATGTCAGTTAACAAAGAAAATGTATAATATATTTAAGGTCTGACGTTTAAACCTCGACCACCACAAAAAAATATTTTTTTATTAAATTGACAAACACTTTCCTTTTTTTATTAACACATTTAACTTTTTTCTGAGAATTTTCCATTAATATTTAATGGAAATTCTTAAATTTCCAATGAGATGACAAAAAAAAAATGTAAGTTACCTATAATAAGCGAGGCACGGATCTAAATAATTCCCTTCACCTTCACGATTTCACCAAACCAAGAAGGTGCTAAGAGATGGACAAGCATTTTAGCACTTCTAATTCTTGAAAATTAATGGAAAGTTCTCTCTCTCCATCATTTTCAGTAGTTATTTGTTTTGTAAGTTGCAAGCTGTAGAAAGAATCAAATGAAAGAATTGAAGGAACTTTTTGTTTGCATCTAACTATAACTACGATCAAATAAATAAGGTAATAAAATATCAAGAGTTAAATAAGTTTTTGTTTCCTATAAATATAGGCAATTTTGTTTTTAGTTTTCGTTAAAAAAAGAATATGTTTTGGTCCTTATAAAATTTTCTAGCATGTATTTTTAGAAATTGTTTAATTATGTGTAAATTGTTAAACTTTTTAATGATCTATTACATACTTGTTTAAAACAATATAAAATGTTCTTCCACAATAAATTAGCTCAAATTTTTATTTTTAGGTCCAAATTTTCATTAGTTTTATCTTGAAATTTTGGCGTTTAAAAAAATTATATTTAATTCATTACATGTTAAAAAAATTAATTTTTTATAAAATAGATTATTATAATATTCTTAAAATGTATGTTAAAAATCATTTAAAAATATAAAAGTTCAAGTATAATTAACAAATTTTAATTTAACATGCGCCAACACATACTTTTAGTTCTTCTTATATTAAAATTTGTTTAATTATGCTTACGCTTTTAAATTTTCAAAAGAGTTTTTACATACTTATTTAGAATATTATACAAAGTTCCTCCGGAAAAAAAAAAAACATAAAATTTGATTATTATGTCCAAATTTTCATTAATTTAATCTTGAAAATTTGGCATTTAGAAAAATTCATATTTAATTCATTACATGTTAGAAAACTAAAACATTTTATAAAAGAGTTTTTTTATGATGTTATTAACGTCTCCATAAATAATCATTCAAACATTTAGAAGTTTAAACATAATTAAACAAATTTTTATTTAACAAGGACTAAAACTACGTGCTGGAAATTTTTATAGGCATCAAAACTGGCACTTTTTTTATAGGAGAACAAATTTATAGTACGAAAAGTGTTTCTTCATGCCAGTGTGAAAGCTATGAAAAAATAAAAATATGCATAGAACTGTCTTTTATCTTGTAACCCAAAGAAAATATATGAAGACATTTAAATGACTCAAAACACAACCCCCTAAATCTTCCAAACAATCTGATGCGTAATTTTTTTTTCTCACAATGATCGTAAAATAATTAAAACATAAATGGAAATATATGGTATTCCCAATTTATATAATAACAAAAAAAACCATGTCGTGTGTGAGGAGTATTTGATATTTATAAAATAAAAATAGTTTGTCAATCAAATAAAACTCATAGATAAATAATAATATTACTCGATTATCATGTTAGGTACATGATATAGGTTAAACCTATGAAAATAATCTATTTAGATAACATATAAGCCGAGTTTCATCAATATCCTTCTGATAATGAACAAAAAAAAATTTAAAACCCTTAAAAAAATTTAAAACAAAATTTAAAAAATATAAATTACATTAATATACTTTCCATAGAAAATGATGAATATAATATATTTTACAGGTAAAAAATTGAATATGAAAGTTGGGATGGCAATGGGTACCTATTGGGCAATGTATACTCACGTGGGCAATAAGTTTGGCATCTGTCCCCATACTCTATGAGTATCTAAGTGCCTGTACCCGCACTCATTACCCGCACTTTGACAACAAAAAGATAATAAATAACAAAAAAATATCACAACATAATTAAAAGATGATATGAAATCTGCTAAATCAACATATAAAATATTACGCAGCATATTATTTAGCCAAATAAAAAGCATCTAAAATATATATGTAAAAAAAAAGTGCATATTACAATAAATATCAAAGACTTATTTAGATTAATTAACTAAATTTAATATAAATAAAAGTATTGGTATAGTCTATATAATGTGCGAGCATGGAGCGGGATGGGCACTAGAGTGCCCGTACCCGCACCCATACCCGTTCAAATTTGCGGGCAATTACCCGTGCCCAAACCCATACCCAACAATGCGGGTATTTACCCGCCCATCGTGGTTATTTTTTGTGGGTGTCCATTGGTCCTGAGTCCAATTGCCATCTCTATATGAAAGCAACCACAAAAAATGTAACGGATGAATTTGAATAAAATGAATTTTAGGGACATGATTCACAGCAGTCATAAATCTGATGCAGTCATGCAGTCAAAATAAATACAGTCATTTGATCAAATTAACCGTCAAGATTCAACTTCTCATTTTTTTTCCACTTTAAACTCAAAACACATGATTGAAAAAGGAGAAAACTCAGAACGTATACTTCAATCCCCTCACTTTTGAAGATTCTTAACTTCTCCCTTCTTCTTGCTTCCACTTCTCCGGTACCTCCTTCACACGTCATAATCTTCCTTGGTGAACATGAATTGTCAATTCATCAAGCTTTATAACTCC
>Ga0228711_1007851_pt1 | contig 15296 bp, 11 predicted proteins | sample MedpolnodulmetaG_2_FD_177996 | JGI IMG/M metagenome (GOLD analysis project Ga0228711, IMG submission 177996) | Root nodule microbial communities from Medicago polymorpha collected in Santa Monica, California, United States - brown nodules | ecosystem: Host-associated > Plants > Roots > Nodule...
CCCCCCCCCCCCCCCCTCTTGCACCTTGACATTACCTCTACCACAACCAACCCGAGCTACTCCTTCACCATGAATATTCTCTCCCGCCACCTTACTATTACCTCCCTCATGATTTTTTCCTCCCTCAACCTCTCTTTTTTCACCCTCTACCCTCTCCTTACCCTCACCCCGTTTGTTCCCATAACGATCATAAGTAGACACCTTAGCAACCACCTTACAATCACCAAACTAGACGTTGTTCACGACTTTTAACAATTTATATGTATCTTTCACCTTACTATAACATACCAAACCAAACATAGCTCCATTCACATTACGTTTTTTAGCCAAATAAATGTCCTCCATGATACCACAAACCTCAAACCCTTGCCTTAATGAGCTATAAGAAATATCCTCCGGTACATTCGAAAAATAAAAGGTTACAAAGTTATTGTGAATTGTACCAGTATTATTAGCAACTGTGACTTCATGCGCATACTGTTGTTGTCTCGACATAGCATGATTCTTGGCCAACTGAAGAACTGGTGCAGAACCATCTTGCTGGAAGCTGTCCGTTTGATTCCTTACTGGCCGCTTAGAAGGATGTCGTTATCCATGAGCCCTTTCTCCCGCGACAACAAAAGCATCACGTCGGTGATGATGTCAATTCCTTGAAGGTGAGCGACGCGGAGCCACAGGTGACCGGCCACCGCGATTTCTTGTTGCACCGCCCTGATACTTGCCAGGCCGAGAGTATTGGAGAATGACTCGACTATCATGAGAAAGTACCCTATCGCGGAAATCCTCCAAGTCCTCCGAGTCATCATCCCACCTTGCCGAACCGTACCTAACCCTAGCCCTAGACTGCCTATGTTGCCTCGAACCTCCATGCCGCTGCTCCTCCCGAAGCCTGTCTCGTCTGTCCTCCACCTGTTCCAACGATTTCCCCCGTCATGGTTTCACGTCAGTCCATTCTCCCCTATCCCCCCATATAGTGGCACCCTGCTTGGAACCCGACCCCACCCATAGTACCTCACTTCCAGCGATGTTGAATACCGGCGCGGTGACCCTTGGCGATGTTTTTTCTTATTTTGTACTCGTAATACCAAGAAAGTAGCAATCTTTATAGAAAGGAAACAAAATGTTTTCATATCCAGTTGCTAAGTGTAGAATATTTTTGAAATATTAAATTAGTTATTTAATATAATTCATAACCCGAAAAAGCTAAGATGACGAGTCTCTTCAAGCTTAATCAATGTCTTGAGTTTGAATGTAACATTTTGCATGCAGCAACGTTAAAACTTTGCATACTGTATCATATGTATATCAAGATTTAAAACCTAGATTTTCTACTTTTTTTAATGAACTTAGATTCTTCACTTGTTCATATATTATCCGGTGAAATTCTAACATTTAAACTACTAAATAGCAAAAATTATGAAATAAATTATTTTTCAGCGTCTTACAAAATGTCTATCGTTTGTAGGAAGAAAAAAAAAAGAAGTTAAAAATAAACTCATTTGTCACACATAAGTAGGTGTCAGTGGACGGACGTACATTGTTTCTTGAGAAGACTTGGTCGCCCCTGCTGATTTTTCAGTATGAATAAGACTATTATAATACTCAACAACTTTATTTGATAGTCTCTTTAAAAAATAAAAAATAAAACTTTATTTGATAGTCGACTCTAAAAAAACTTTATTTGATGATAGTTGAATTGCTCTCCAATTTTATTTTTTTTGGAAAATGCTCTCCAACTTTTTAAAATCATCAAGTCATTATCTAATAATCTTATATAATATTTCAGTGATGTTTTTGACATTTTCTATATAGTTAAACCTTATTTTTATTGTAACCAAAAAAAAAAACTTGACTCTTGAGTAGTAAAAATAAGGAACCAACTACTTAAATTAACAAAGAAATAAAGACAATACAATAATGTCTTTAATTTTAAATTAAGTTTTTTTCCATTGAAACTTCATTTGTTCAATTAAATTTTCATTTAAGCAGTCCTCATGAGTTTAGCTCAATTGGTATGGACAATGTATAATATATGCAAGGTCCAGGTTCAAATCTCTGCCACCACCGGAAAAAATATTCATTTAAACTTCATTTTTTCAAATAGAATAATATTCTAAGTTACAGTAAAGAAAATAATTTTTAATTTTAATATCTTTTAATCTTGGCCCCTATTGGATGAATTTGGATAATCTTCTTCACTCTACTATGCATCTCTCTCATTCTTAATCTTACACTCTTTACAAAAAAATAGAAATAAAATAGAGAGTAGCAAGAAAGTTTTTTTTTTTTTTGAAGACAGTAACAAGAAAGATGTAGGGAATAAAAACCAAATTTAAAAATAAAAAATAAGGACAAAAAACATACTCCCTTTGATCCTAAATATAAGAGAATAATCTTTTTTAGGTTATTTAAATAATTAATGTATATAGATTATAATATAAACTAAATAAATCATTAATTTAATGAATTAATAAAAATTGCTTCCCTTGTATTTAAGATCAGAGGGAGCATTTAACCTTAACTAGTATTATGTGAAAGTGAAGAAATTTGACTTGTTATAGATTTTTGAAAAATATATTGTTATATTGTTGGTATCATTGAAAAAGATAAAAAGATAAGTATAGTTTGCTGTAATATGAAACCACAAAATATCTATTATATATATATATATACATAATTTTAATAAAAATTATCATTTTTAATTTATACGTATTAGCGGAATAAGACGAGTGGTTAGACGGATACAAAATACCCATCTAAACGTTATTTATTAATAATAAGAACAAATACAAGTGGACATAATGAAAATCCAGAAACTAACTAAAGATGTTGTCATCTTAGCTATATATTGGAAACAACCTCAATTGCTTGTCGATATTATTTTGATCTTTAATTGCGTGTATTGCATACATCAAGATGTAGGTAATTTAATAATAAGGCAACATAGTTACTCTCTTAAGGATAGGATTCCGAGTCGTTAGAATCTCTTTTCTAGGAGCATTATAGTTGATCCTAATGATATTTCTTGTTTTTCTGTAATGAGCCAGTAGAGTTGGTTTGTCACCTTTTTGTTAGATGTCCTCTTTTAGGTCAGGTGTGGTATCATGTGTTTAGATAGTTGGGTGGGAGTTGGTTTTACCTTTAGATTTAGCGAGTTTTCTTAGATTTATGTTTGAATTAGACGGGGAAATTAAAAAGGACAGGTTAGATTTTTTATTAATGTCGCTAACTGTTGTGTGGTTCTTGTGGAAATCCCGAAATGCTCACATCTTTTTGGGGAAGGAGACGTTTGTGCTCCAGTTGGTGGACACGGTTAAATTCCCTTCTTGGAAGTGGTTTTTAGGAAAACATTCTGGTCATACTTATTCCTTTTATGAGTAGGATCATGAACACATTTTGTGTTGGCATCCTTAGTGTCATTTGGCGGATTTGTCTAGGGTTTGGTTGATTGAGAGAGGTTATGTTCCTTGTCTTTCTCTTGTTCGGTTGTGGTTAGGTGTTCTTGATAGGGGTTTAGATGGTTTTCCATTGTTGTTTTAGTTTTTGCTTTGATTTTTCTGTGGGAGGGATCTTTTGCTTTTGTTATTGCTTGATCTGACTACTTTTTGTAATCAAATTTTTATATTTGTATGTACTCTGATAGGAGATTTCTCCTTTTTCTTTATTTATATAATATATTTGCCATTAAAAAAAAAAATTACTCTCTTTAACAGCAATTGAACCTTTGTTTTAGGTGATGATCCAAATAAAAGGTTTCTCAAGCTTTGTGTTCCCATTCACAAGCATGCTCTAAACGGAAATTGGCCAGCAGCTAAACGCATCTTAGACAACGAAAAGAAGCTGATAAATGCTGCCATAGCATATGGGTGGTCTACACTACTGCATATTGCTGCAGGTGCTAACCAAATTCACTTTGTCAAGGAGCTATTGAAGATGCTTGATGACAATGATATAGCATTGCAAGATGCCAATGGTAACACTGCTTTCTGTATTGCCGCTGCAGCTGGAAACATGAAAATCGTTGACTTAATGCTGAAAAGAAACCCCGATTTACCTATTATAAGAGGTGCATTAGGATATACTCCTATTCAGAATGCTGCTTTGCAAGGAAGATACAAAATGACATGGCATCTATATGATAAAACCATACATCGGTTTGAAGAGAAGGACTGGGAGTTATTGTTCTTTGCTTGTATCTACACTGGCATCTATGGTAAGTGCTACTAACAGTTGTATTTCATCATAAAAAACTGTCATATGGTGACCGATTCAAAGATCAAAATTGTCAAATCGGTTGCTAACATTAGCATTTTAGTGACTAATGGTTTAGCGACATTTTGCAAATCGGTATGAATTTGAATTAATAAAAAATTACTTTAGCAACTGATTTGCAAACCGATTTAGATCGGTCTCTAAATAGAGAATTGAGTAGGTCATATAATCTATGGGGTACATACCCTTGCTTAAAAATGGTTTGAAACTCTGAACAATATTAATGATCCTTGTGAGTATAAGCTCGTAATATTAATCGTCTTCCCATATAAGACGTAGGGTTGACAAAAAACTAGGCAAATGCATATTAATGCCTTAATATGGAACTTATATTTGTTCTATTGGTTTTGTTGAATCAACAACGATCATCAAACCATCGTTTCAACCAACTTTTTTTCTTTTTTTACGCAATTGCAAAAATATTGATCATAATATTTTTTCCAATTGCAGACTTGGCCTTAAAAATGGCAAGAGGCAGAAATGCACTTGCTTTCGCACGTGATGTGAATAAAGAGACAGCTTTGCATCTCTTGGCACAAAATCAAATGCCATTGGATTCTTGTTGTCACTGTCCTGAACATGATCATCATCCCATCACGACTAATCCCGGTAAATCCTTTCATTAACTTTTATTAATTAAATTTTCTCCATTAGTTTCATTAATTTAATGACCAAATACCCACTTGGGTTGGATTTGGCTCGGTGATGTTGGGTTAGGACCTTGAATTGTGTTGCTTTGGTGTCAGATTCAATTATTTCCGATACCAATTCCGATGAGCTAGTTTGTTTAAAAAAATAAAGTGACAAAATTTCGTATTCCAGGCATGAAAAGTCACGTGGTTTTCCAATTGGTTAAATTTCTTTGGACAACTATTCTAGACAGACACTACACATCAAAGGAGGAGTTACATAATATCATTGATAAACCTTCTCGACTAATATTTGATGCTGCTGAAGTTGGAAATTTTGGGTTCTTATCGGAGCTTATTAGTGCTCATCCAAGCTTGATATGGGAGGTGAATGACGAAAATCGAACGATATTACACATAGCTGTATTGCATCGGCATGCTAGTATCTTCAATGTCGTACATCAAATAGGGCATATAAAGGATATCATAGTGACATTTGAAGATGATGACAGAAACAATTTATTACACTTAGCAGCAAAATTAGCTCCACCAGATCAACTTGGATTGGTTTCTGGAGCAGCATTTCAAATGTGTGTCGAGTTAGTATGGTTTGAGGTACAATATGCAACCCTTTTATCCCATTTTCACTTGGCACTAGAGTTAGTATGGGTTGGACTATGTACTTATATGTCCAAAAGGAATCGAGTAATTTTGACCATACTGATCTCTTTTTTTTATTCAATTTAATGAAAACTTCTTTTTTTGAACAAGCAATTTATTGAAAACTTAAAAGTTAAAAGGGAGCTACTTCCCTGTTAACTCATAACTTTTAAAAACTCATCTCGTTGAGATTTACCCATCATAAGGGAAAAACATTGTTTGTACTAGTGTCTTTTACGGTGGAATAGGCTACCAAATTTGATCATTTCCTTTATTTATTTTTTCCCCTTTTCTCTCTTAACTCGCTATCTCTTTGGTTATATTTTTTCTTTTTTCATGAAAAGGTAGAGAGTAAAATTAAGAAAAAAGAAGGAGAGAGAAAGAGAGAAAAGTGAATGAGAGGGACATATACCAAATCTATAACCTACTAAGATGGAAATTACCCTTCTCACATCTTAAATTGCTATTTTTTTTAAAGTAGTTGACCTAGCGATAGTTAATTGTCGTTCAACTTTCTAACGACAGTTAAGTGTCGTTGGACAATTTTAAGATCGGTTAAACCAATTTAAAAAGTGATTGCATCGTTTTAAAAAGTGTCCCATGAAACTTACCTGTTGCTGAAAAGTTGAGTGACAGTTAACACGTCACTCAGCTATGTTTTTGAGCAATTTAAGAAGTGAGAAGAGTAATATTCAACTAAGTTTATGGGTTGATCCAACCTATTTGTTTAAATTGATCCATTGACATGTATATATTTTCATATGATAGAATATAAAGAAGATAATGTTGCCACCACAAATAAAGACGAAAAACTCTGAAGGCTTTACTGCACAGGAACTTTTCTCAAAAGAACATGAAAAACTAAGGGAAAGTGCAGAGTCGTGGATGAAAAAAACTGCAGAGTCTTGTATGCTAATTGCAACTGTGATTGCTACCGGTGTTTTCGCTGCTGCAACTACTTTACCAGGTGGTACCGATGACACAGGAAAACCAAACTATTTGAAGAAAACATCATTCTTGGTGTTTGCAATATCAGATGCATTTGCATTCATCTCATCTTCAACCGCGATATTGATTTTCTTGTCTATTCTTGTCTCGCGTTATGGAGAGCGTGACTTCTATAAATCACTGCCTTTAAAGCTAATATTTGGATTGAGCACATTATTCATCTCCATAACAAGCATGATGATAGCATTAAGTACTAACTTCTTCATAATATACTACCATGGTTCCATGTGGATTCCTAGTTGCATTTCAATACTTTCCTTTCTCCCAATACTCTTGTACATACGTTTGCAATTTTCATTGTTTTCAGATATCATTCACTCAACCTATTATTGGAGGACTTTATCTAAGCTTGGTAAAAATATGATTTATGTACTAGAGAAGTAGCGGATTATTATGGCCGAACATTCTGTTTTTGTTAAATTAAAGTTATTGTAATATGTTATTTCATCTGCTACTAGAAGCTATTGATGTTAGATAACATTATAGAATAATATAGTTAATTGTAATAGTCTATTTTACTCTGTACTCTTTTTTCCTTCACCAAAGTTTTATCCTTTTGGGTTTTTCTTGGAAAGGTTTTTAACGAGGCAGAGATTATTTATGCATTATGTGTTGTCTTGGGTATTGGTCTAGCCCCCCCAAATTTGTAAGTTTTTTCCTTTTTATTATTAAATTTTGTAGAGTGATGGTAGACAATAGGTGATAGTTATGGGATGTTCATAGTTGAGATGACATAGCTATCACTTGTTGCTTTCACTCTATTGGTTTAAACAAAAAGAGCAATGCTATTTAGTAAGAATTATTTAAGCAAGAAAGAGAAGAATCCACAAACATATATTAGTTTTTATCTCCTCATCTGAAGATGATAGAAATAGAATCCTAATTCTCATAGTTGTCAACTCTAAAAAACAAACAGTAAAACAATAAAAATGAATGAAATTATACTCCCTCTTATCTATATTATAAAAAAATCGTTTTTTAAATTTATTGAATAACTTATGTATCTGATTTATATTATTGACTAGATACATCATTTATTCCATGAATCTAAAAAGGCTTTTAAAAAGAATAATCAATGAATCTAAAAAGATTTTTTTTTCCTTATAATAGAAATCAGATGGAGTATATATGTTCAGAGGACCATAATAACAATCATATGCTAATAGATTGTATGTACATGGCTTAATGCGGTAGAGCTGCTGGTTTACTTCTTAAGGGTTGATTGAGATGAAGCCAAATTCCAGGTGGAAGCCACGAAGAGTCAGCTAATAGTTAAACATGTTTTTATATGTGTTGTGTACTGATTAGTCTATGTTGATGTTGATGCAGGCTTGGATATCATAACACTTTGAGTAAGTTGGGGGAAAGGGATTATCAGTATGCTTAAAGGGATTATCAATTTAATAGCTCAATTACAATTTATAATTTTAATGTCATCAATTTTTTGTACAAATCGTCAATATTATGTAAATGTGCTTTCAATGTTGTTTATTATAAATTATGAAAAACGTCTCTATAAACCTCATTAAGTTACGCATCTTCTTATTGGTATTCACACCTCAATTGCCCAATAACCATTAATTAGCACCAATTGAATTAAAATAAGCTATATTTTGACTATTTGATGCAATCGTCAAATCATGGAGGGCATGTAAGAGCCATGACAATTAAAATTTTAAATTTGTACGAAATCAAAGTAGATTGTTTGCAAGTAGAAATGTAAAGATAATGGGAAACAAACTTCAAACATGTTGCTCTTATGTACATAATACTTGAAAGCTTCGAGTGTATAACTTTTTGAGAATTGGTCAAGATGGGAAAGCTACATTTTTCGATCATATTGTTTGAAAACGAAACCAACGTCAGACCAAATTATTCAACCTATATTGTATATATTAAGACATGCCTAAGATATGTGGCATACCCATAAGAGTCAACTTTAGTATTAACTATAGTTATATACTTCACTTTTGGAATCAACTATAATCTCAAGTTGAGATTCTAAACTGTATCATAAAAGAGTCGAGGAAGACAATAATCAAGTATGTAGCAGCATGTGACATATCAATAAGATACATGAACCTTCATAAAAAGGATATATGTCACTGAATTAGTGATTAATGATGAATGTATCTCTAGTTGCAACCATTAGATTTCAAATGATAGTATAGAATAATTCATTCCAATATAATCAAAAGGAGAAGTTGAATATACTGATTGTTTGTACAGGATGAGAGTCCATATTTACGTAAAGGAGAAGGTCACCTCTCTTTTTAAGAGACCATAATAATTTTAACAACTATTGACCATCATAAAAGTATGAATCTTAATGTGAAGCTTGTTTTGAAAAAGTTGTTCCTTATTTAGAGAAGTATACACTACCAGAAATCTTCAAATTTCCTGCGGAATTGGAGAAAACTTCTCCAGGAAACCCTTTTCCTTCAGATTTTTCCAAGGATTCATGTCCCAGCTAGTACCTTCGTGGGTAATTGTTTCCTGGGGATTTAAGAAGCCGCAGGTAACTTACCTGCGGAATTTTCCTCAAGAAAAGTAAAATAAACCGCAGGAAAGTTTTAGTCAGTTTTGGAAGGAAATTTTCTGCCCGGGACTTTTCCTACAAAAATACCGCAGGTAATTCCGCAGCAGATAACTCTAGGAAAATCCGCAGGAAATGATGTTTATAAAAAATAATATAGGTGTTTATGCTACTGCCAAAAAACCCTCTTCTTATACTTATTTTCTTTATTTGGTTTGAAAATTCACTTAACATAATATGTTCACACATGTTGCTACAATTCATGTAAACATTGTAATACCAACAACTTATGGCAATAGACCAAAGAATACACAAAATGGCAATAGACCAACATGACAACTACCACAAAACTACAAAACCAAATGCAACATAATTCAACTCCAAAAACCAAAACCCGCTAACACCTAAAAACAACATTAGATTGTCAACTAAAAAATCAGTGTCAAGTGAAACTACAGCATGACCACAAAGCGCACAAAACAGCCTCAACAAATATTAAGTGAATCCAGCCATGCAAAACACAACAACTACCAACCGGAAAACCAACTTGAGAAAAATTTCACAACGGACCTGCAGGGCGCAACACAAAGCCGCAGAAAACAACTCAAAATGCAGCCAACACCCAAAAAAAGTAAAGAGACCTACAGCCAAAACAGAAATGCGCACAATATGCATTCAACCATAGCTATAAGTTCACTCACCTTTTGTAGCCCTTGTTGTTTTTTATCACTTGTTTTTCCTTTTGAAAGCTCGATAATAGAACTAACCTGACACTTGATTTTTGGTTGGATCGGGATCTGATTTGAGAGAAAGGAAAGGATAGTAAGTAAACACATAAAAAGGAAGTAAATAAAATATGAAAATACCAATGTGTGACAATATTTTGAATTTGTTTTAGGACCTACAAAGATAATAACCAAAACTCAACAGAGACCTGAAAATACTTGCAAAAAAAAAAAAAAAAGGACCAACTTTAGCTCCCACATTTTGAATATTATCTCTAGCAAAACAACCACATGGCTTGTAGAGCTAAACAAAAGCGGGGGGAAATGGAAGGTTTTGAGGAGATCTCACCTATGAGAAAACAAATGTTTCGAATAATTTACCAAAGCAAGCAATTAATCATGTACTAAAATAAGTTATATTAATATTTGTGAAGGAACATAGAGTACAAATAATACATCCATGAAGATTAAAAAAAATGCTTGTGTTGAAATAACAAATAGAATCTCAACCGCATAAATTAATGCCAACACTCGAAAAAACCTTCGGAAAAAACCTTTAATTTGAAAGGGTCATGGCACAATTGGTTTTGCACAACACTGGAAAAATGAATGATAAATAAACAACATACAAAAATCATAAGCAATAGAAAAAATGAGATAGAGGTGAACACTTAAGAATATGGTATGAAAAAGATAATGAGAGGGATGAAGCTATAAAAACAAACACACTAGCTACGATAGGACAAACTTGGAGAAACATACATATTGCATATCCTTCTCATCCATTCGAGCAAAAAATATATACAGAAACCTCATAAAAAAACTATAGTAAAATATATACATAAAAATCATATTGCATACTATTACTTTACTATAATTCATTATTAATTCATGGGTTAAAGAAAATTCAGAGCTCTATACTTCCTTTAAATCCAAACGTTTGACAAACCTTCCTTTAATTTTAGGTTTAATTGCAGTTTTAGCCCCCTAACTTTCCCAAAGTTGCGATTTTGGCCCCCTAAGAAAAAAACTACAAAACAGCCCCCTAAGTTTTGCAACTGTAGCAGTTTTGGCCCCCAAGGCTGATATTGACTCGGTCTGCGCTGACGTGGCACCATAAGTGAGGTGCCACGTGTTATTTTTTTTATTTTTTATTTGCCTTGGGGGGCCAAAACTGCTACAGTTGCAAAACTTAAGGGGCTGTTTTATAGTTTTTTTTCTTAGGGGGCCAAAATTGCAACTATAGGAAAGTTAGGGGGCTAAAACTGCAATTAATTTTAGGTCTAGTTTTTGCATACGCTTTTCTAGAAGTGTCTTCTCAAACCTTCAATTGTGTCTCTTCTCTCTATACATTAAAACCCAACATTCTCCTTCAATCGTCATCATCAAAACCGCTGCCATCATTGGCACCACCACCGTCTATGTAGCTCGGTAACCAGATTACAATATCTCCGTCGTCGCGTTCCTGTATGGTACTACCAACTTCCATTGACGGCTACAATACCTAAACAACACAAAAGAGAAATAATAACATTCAAATTTCTAATTGAAGAGGTAAATTCAAAAATTAATACTAATTTTTTTTATAAAAAAATCTCATTCTTACTGTGTGATTGTAACTATATGTGAAATGTTTTGTGAATAAATTCAAATCAATTAAACCTAGCCTCGCCTCCCTAAAATAAGAAGAAAAAAACACCACAAATTTCATAGATAAAAATGAAATAAGTCAAAGTATCAAAATTAATAAATGAAAATAACAAACACTAAGAAAGATGAAAGAAATGGTGAATGGCATTTTGATGAAAATTGAAATAAATATGATAGCTAAAGGGGAAGATGGCTTACACGACTGGGGATTAGAGGAATGTGGCTAATCAAAACAAACAAACAAACAAACAAAAAAGCAACGCAAAAGTAGGGTAAACCGAAAGGGACCATTTGGGGTTTTAATGTTTCATACCAATGTTCTTAAATAACGAAGATGAATTGAATAAGAGAGACGACAAAGGATAAATCGAAAATCAAACAGTTAACATAACAATGGGAAAGAGAGAGAGAGAGAGAGAGAGAGAGAGAGAGAGAGAGAGAGAGAGAGAGAGCTAACGGAGTTTGGTACATGGAGGAGAGAGATCAAAGAGTGTGACTCGTGAGGGAGGGTTTGGTGGAGAAAGAGAGAAGAAGCAGCCATGACCATAGGTATTGGAATTCTCTGTAATGGTCTCCAACGATGGTGAGCTGGAAGGGGATTTGGGGCTTGAAATCAAATGGGGAGAGAGGGTTGCAATTGGGTGCTGAATGAAATGGAAGTGTGAGGAAATGGCGTGCTGCCACAGGTGATGGTGGCGATATGGAGGAGTTCCACTATGTTTCTGGCGGCAGGAGCGGACAGTGGCATTGGGAGAATGGGTGTGAGAGAAAAGGGGGAGAGATGAAGAATCGTAGAAAGTGTGAGCAGGGTTAGGTCAGATTCATGGTTTCCAATGAGATGGATATGAATTGGAAATAGATGACATTATTGTTTGTCATTTACAATGAGATAGAGTCGGTGGGAAATTTGAATTTTGAATGAAGGAAGATAAATGGACATTTAATGCTTCTTATGATGTGTGCATATCAGATTGTTTGGAGATCAACGACTAACATGAATTGGCGCCTAAATGAATTAGGTTTAGGGTTTTCAAGGAGGTTGTAGTCTTAACAAAGATTAGAATATAATAAGGATAAGGATAAGGATAAGGATTTGGTTTATGTTCTTTGAAACAAGGTCGGGGTACATTTCGTATAATAAAATCTAAATTTATGGGATTAGTTTTTTTTTCAAAATTTATTTTTCAAAGGGCATTTCTACGGTGCAGTCAGGAAATTGACTTTTTTGAAAAAGTTATTTTGTTTAGCCAATAACATAACTGTTGATGCCATATCAGCGAGAATACTGCTGGTGGACCATTGTAAGTCTAAATTTTTCCTTATTACAAATCAGTCCTCATAGAAAACATTAATGAGCAATGTCAGGGACAGTCACTCTAGCACTATATCTATTAAACAGGTGGCTGGGTGAACAAGTTTAAGCAAACTACAAACATTTAATTTTTACTTAGCTTTTATCTCAAAATTAATTCTAAAAAATATTGTGTAGGCAAGCGTATCAGAAACACCTCAATCTCTGAGATTATCTCTCTACTGTTGTCGTCTAAAGGAAAAACGAAGAAGAAGATCCATAAGGAAGAAGCTCTAAGGTCATCTGAAGGGGGTTTTGTTTTTCAATAACTCTATGTGTGCCTAACCCATTGACTCTGCCATCACAATCTCTCTATTGTTGATACAAATTAAAGAATGAGAGAAGATAATAGTATGAATTTGTCATTAGAAATTGATGGATTGGATGCATAGTTATATGCGTGAGAAAATTAATTAATGGAAGATTGACAGTATTGGAATATTTTGATTTGGCTTATGAAATTTGAAAAACCTCTGTTTTTTGGTCGATGTTTAGTCGATATAAATACTAAAACTTGAAGGTTAATTCTGAGATTACGAGAGTTACATAATATTTGAGCAGAGACTGTGTTGTTCTGATGAAGATGATAAGATTTTGGAGTGAAATGAACTGATGAAGATGAACAAATTCGGGCTTTTGCAAATGAACGGGATTCGAAAGGAACGAAGATGAACATAGTCAGACTTCTGCTGATGAAAGGGATTCGAAAGGAACAAATTCTGTTTCAGATGCATAAGCTTTATGAGTTACAAAATAAAATAATAATAATAATAATAACAACAACAACAACAACAACAACAACAACAACAACAACAACAACAATAACAATAACAATAATAATAATAATAATAAAAATGTTTAATTTTGATTTCATCATGGACTCAATTGCAAGAAGTAAAGATATAATGACACACTTTATGGGCATATGTGCAATACACCATATAATCTGATGTGACATAGATTAAATACACAATGCTCAATGATTAACCATAGGGTTAATTTCACGAGAAAAGTCATTCTCATGACTTTATTATAGAACTTCCCTTTTTTGAATCGTGTTGAGACAATATTTGAATGAACCATGGAAACTTGCACTTATTTCCTGACTTTTTAGGGGATTCAGATTTTATAATCCGAACATCGTGAAAAAATGGTTTGAATTATAAAATCTGAATAGGGTATTTTCATCAAATTGGAGGGCACATGTGAAGTGCGGAGGTGGAAAAAGAAATTCTCTTTTAATTTTCTAGTATGTGTTTACATTCAGGTGAGACAAAAGTAGACTCTAGAGCATGTTTTGATAAAATGGCTAAGACCAACGTCAACGTCGGGTGAACCAACTCAGAGTTAGCGTCGGCCTAAACTAGATTCCTCAAGCTGTAAGACTAACATCTTTGTTCTTGCATATAAAAGTGCCCAGTATGTCAAGACTAACAGATCCACCCTACAATGTAAACAATCATTTTCTCCACAATCCAGTTCAAAGCTTATACTTCATAACATGTCATTTTTTTATTGATGCGAAATTACATTCAATGATGTATCAATATTGTTGATTTCGTCTATAAACCATGAACGAGAAACCCCCCTTAAACCTTTTTTTTCTTTTTAGTTTCACTTTTCGTAAACCTATTTTTCTAAAGTACATTGTTGCCGGCTAAAATAAGAAATTTCACATCAATAATGAATATGATACATCATATAAAATAAGCTTCAAACGTGGTTGTGAGGAAAATCCTATAACTAGTGAAGAAGGAACCTAAAATATCGGATTTAAAAATAAGAGGACTAAAATTTTGTTTCAGTTAAAATAAGGGACAAAAGTTTCATTTAAACCTATATACAATAACCACTCTCTAATTCAAAATAGTTTACTTAAAGTTTGATGAGAACATGAACAATCCGAGATGGTTACATCATAGCCCATCTCCAATCTCAGCGGTTTGCATTGTATTCTCATTACCAAGTGAGTTAACTTTCGTTGGCACAATATTATCTTTTTGAATCATAAGATGATGCATTAAAAAAAGTTATGCATCAATTGAAAACATAAAACACAAGATTGACCCTACAGACATCATAGGAAGCAAGGATGTTTAAGTCGTATGGATATGGATATGGATAAGCAGGGAGTCACTACTAGAAATTCTCGCTTTACCTGCGGTACTTATTGCTCTGGACAAGTTTCCTGCGGTTCCAAACACCGCATGAAAATCCGCAGGTAACATATAGATTTGCTGGGGTTTTTCCTGCGAAAGTGATTTTCTTTTCCTTTTTCGTTTTCTGTCATGAATCCTTAGGAAATTCCGCAGGTATTCCTGCAGATTTCCCTGCGGATTTATGTATGTCATTTCCTGCGGATTTTGCTGCGTTTTTTTTATTTTTTCTTTCTTATATTTTAAAATAGTAACATTGTGAATTTCTTAATTTTTTTTCTTTAGATATTGAATATGTACCCTCTAATT
>Ga0228711_1007852_pt1 | contig 15292 bp, 6 predicted proteins | sample MedpolnodulmetaG_2_FD_177996 | JGI IMG/M metagenome (GOLD analysis project Ga0228711, IMG submission 177996) | Root nodule microbial communities from Medicago polymorpha collected in Santa Monica, California, United States - brown nodules | ecosystem: Host-associated > Plants > Roots > Nodule...
ACGATGAACATGAGTGAGTAGACTCTTCTTGTCTTGGGATTGTTGGATGAGTCTAATGACCTAATCCTAATCAAATCAAGCCTCGAACCCTAATTTTATATAAATCTACTTTCTAATCTAATTTCACTGTATTTATAATGAATTAACAAGTATCAAACTCATAAAGCGACAGCGGAGGGTTAATACTTGTTAATTCATCATCACAAATATTAAGCTATGGATCGAAAGATGAAGTTTTAATATTGGAACAAGTGAAATTAGACAATGATTGCGAAACATGAGAATAGTCTAACAAACCTTGAGACAAATAAAATTTCGTTCTTTAAGGATTCCAATAGCAATCAACCATGAGAATAGGCGTGGTTGCTAGAGGAACACACTCACTGAGACCGAAAGCAGATGTGATAGGCTTAAGAGAAACTTGTCTTTAGAAAGTAGGTCCAATATAAAGTTTAGGTTTAGGGTTTGTTTGTGAAGGATTTGTCATCTAGATGAACCAATAATCCCAATGCGCTTTTTATTATTATTACTTTCAACCGTAAAAATCAAACCTTTTTCAACTGAAAACTCTTTTCTAATCATCAATAAAAATTAATTGAATTGAACAACTCCCTGTCGGAACGATACTCTTTTTACTACTTCGGTAAACCGTGCATGTGCGGATTTACTACATCAAGGGGTTATTCCTACAGATGCAACTTCTTGTGTTTCAGGTTGCGGTCATATTGAAACGGCTCAACATCTTTTTTTATCTTGTTCAACTTTTGCTTCGTTATGGCAGTAGGTGCGCGAATGGATTGGATTCGTGGGGGTGGATTCTCATAATATTTCCGATCACTTGGTGCAGTTTACACATATGACAGGTGGTGGTAAAGCTAAGTGTTCGTTTTTGCAACTAATATGACTCCTTTGTACCTGGGTTGTGTGGAAGGAACGAAACAACCGTCTGTTTAATAATTTTGTAACTACAATTCCCCGGTTACTGGACAAGGTTAAATTGTTATCGTTAGGTTGGTTGAAAGCTAAAAAAGTCTTGTTTGTTTTTGGCACTCAGAGGTGGTGGTCAATCCCTTTAGCTTGTTTGGGCATTGGCTAACTACTTATGCTTTTTCTTTTTCGATATTGACTAACCTTGTATATTTGTAGTGGTATCCTAGGCACACCTTGTGCTTTGGAACTACTATTGTTGTGGTAATATAATTTCATTTTGTCTTGTTAAAAAAAATAAAAATAATGTAGGGGTCGGGTTCGAACTCAAACAGATTCGAACCCAAAATTCAAAAGAATATAATAAAGAAGAATGCTAGCAACACTCACTTTTGAATACTTTTTTTAGCACTCATCTTTTTATTGGATAGAATCAATGTATGTCCCACTACTTTATGAATATTCTATTTTTAACACGTAGACACATAATAATCTAAACCAATAAGAAATTGATTAGTAGAGAATATTTAAAAGAGAGTGTTGTCGGCTTTGCTGATGGATAAAATACAAAACGTTAGTAACACTAAACCACCAGTTGAGGGACCGGTGCTGGGGCGGCATTTTCTTTTCCTTCTCTTTTTCCTTTCAAAAAAGCAAACCTATTATCATCTTTCTTCGCCTACACTCACTCTCTCTCTCTCTCTCTCTCTCTCTCTCTCTCTGCTACCTTCTTGGTGTATAACTAAATTTGAACAACCACTTCTCATCATAGAATCTCAACCTTAACTACCCATCATCTGTACTGTAAGTTTAACCTTTGTCTTTTCTTCTTCTTCTTCTTTTATTTATTTATTTATTTATTAGAAACATTGTTAATAAGCTTGATGGTTAGGTAGAATGGACTAATGATATCTCAATTTATTAGTTTCTGAATTTGATAAATATTTTCTTCTGTTTATACATAAATGTGTGACTGAGTGAATGGATGTTTTTTTCTTCTTACAGTATGAATGTAAAATTCATTGTAAATTGTAATCTGCCTATTATCATTACTTTTGCCTACGAATCACATTTCATTTTTGTGATTTGCAGAGGTAATACTTCGCGAAAAATGACAAGGGTGACCCGCAGTTTTGGTGACACTATGATGATGCATAAGGACGTGGTATCAGCCGATGTAATTTTTGCTTCTCTTCGATTTCCTACATATAAAATTGGATCTAATAATCAGATCATGGATGACCCGAAAGTGCTATCGATGAAGGAGGTTGTTGCACGCGAGACTGCACAGCTGTTGGAACAGCAGAAACGTCTCTCAGTTCGCGACCTTGCTAGTAAATTTGAGAAAGGTTTGGCAGCTGCTGCTAAGTTGTCTGAAGAGGTCACACACATTTTCTATTTCAAACTTAACCTAACTTTCCAAATTGAAATAATCAACGATTATTATAATTTCCAAGGAAATTCATGTCTATATTGTTTAATTGTGGGATTCAGGCTAAACTTAGAGAAGCAGCTTCACTAGAGAAGAATGTTCTTTTAAAGAAGATCAGAGATGGGTTGGAATCCTTAAAAGGCCGAGTGGCGGGAAGAAATAAGGATGATGTACACGAAGCTATTTCTTTGGTTAGTTCTATTTCCAATGTTTGTTTGATAATCTCTCATGCAGTGCCTTGTTTCTGCACCAATGTGTAAGTGTTTGTTCGGCATTGTCATTGTTAAAGAGTCCCACATCGGACAAAAGATGGCCTAAACATGTGTTTATAAGTGGGGAAATCCTCACCTCACAAGTCGGTTTTGTGGGGTTGTGTTAGGTCCAACCATGATTTCTAAGAGTCATTCATGATAGTCTTTATTGATTGCGATATATCTGGACAGTTGAGTGCCCTTTACAGCCAACGCCATGTTGTTGGAGGCCTCATACATGAGTCATGGCCATCTGTGGAACTGTTTGGTACATCAAATATTTATATTTCATTATGTGATGTTTTAGCAAACAGCAAGTTATCCCATTAATTTTAGAGATGCTGATATATTTGGTGATTGCAGAGCATTTTAGATGTCATTATTATTTTAGCATTCATGTGTTTCTAAATAACTTTGTTGTATTAATAAACATATCCAGTGTGATTTCAAAGAACTTGTAATTAGGGGTGGGGTGGGGGTTTGGGGGGACACTCACAGAGGAGACAGAGTAGAATTATGGGAGAATGGATGAGGAGAGATGTAGTGAAAAGTCTTTGAGAATGAATAATGAGAAAGTTTTCTTCAAATTTAGATCAACTTTAAGTTTTCTCATGTATATAATACTGCAATTAGTGACAAAACTACAATTTTCTATAAAATATTTTTTCCATTAGTTTATTTGTACTTATGCAATCTTTTGCTGTAATCAACTGTAACATATACAGTAGTGTTCAATCTGCAGGTTGAAGCCCTTGCAGTTCAGTTAACTCATAGAGAAGGGGAGCTAGTACAAGAGAAGGCTGAGGTGAAAAAGCTAACAAATTTTCTTAAGCAGGTGATGTTAACTTCTTCAATCTCTTTTTTGAGTGATAGAAGCACAAATATGACTGCAGTGATTGAAAGCTAACAAATATGTTTGCTAAAGAAATTCTCTAAGGAGAACTGTGTAATGAACACCCCATAAAAAATTGAAGCATCATGATTTCTTTAACCTGCTAGCATTCAGCTTCAACCAAAGGCATCTTATATTGCACATTGCTACAAATTGAGAAGCATATTATTTTGAGTTGAAAGAAAGAGTTTAATAATCGGAATGTATTTGCAATTTCAATGATCAATAGATAGCAAATTTGTAATTATTACATATAGAAGTGCATATACAATGAACAAATGTTGTGTGCAGCTGTACTTTAATATGTCTATTGACCTATTAGGCTGTCTAATTTGTCTGGGAATGAAACACTATTGGGCTGTCTAATTTTTGTTTACTTTTTATTTGATCTTTACGTTGAAGATAACTTCAATATTTAGTTCCTATTTGTAAAATGGATTCTTTTCAACTCAAATCCTCTATACTTGGCTTTACAAAGAAATTTCCTTTTCCAAGGCTGAGTATCTAGATTCATTTGTAGGCTTCTGAGGATGCAAAGAAACTTGTATATGAGGAAAGAGCTTTTGCTCGTTTTGAAATAGATAATGCCCGGGCCGCAGTTCAAAGAGTGGAGGAGGCTCTTCAAGAGCATGAGAGGATGTCTCGAACTTCAGGAAACCAGGTTCATTTTATTTCCTTGTCATTTATGTTTCCCCATTTTTAACATAGAGAAGGGTCTAGTTGACAACTCCATTTGGATTTCAAAACTCATGTATGATCTAGTTTTGTTGGCTGGACAGTTCTTAGTCAAGGGTGTTAAAACACAATCAGTGGCCTGTTCATAAAACTTACAAGCAATTTCTCTTGTTTCTGTTTAAAGATTTCTTTAGGATAAAACAAAGATGTCAGAATTTGTGGTAGTTTGCAGTTGGATGAATTTGTTTCTTTGTACGGACCTTTTTCCGTAAAATTTAATAATTGTATTGCTTATCTAGTGCTTTAGTGCATGGGTGTTTAATCATTTGTGATGTGTGTTTAATCATTCTTGACTCTCTTTCCTTTTTCATTATGTATATTTTGTGTAAGAAATATTTTTACACGAAATTTAAACAAAGAAAGACTCTTCAATAATCAAAATACTGGTTGTTTGCACAGAAAGGGTAACTGTTATCGATTGATATTTCTGTGATGTATTGATTGATATTTTCGTGTTATATCAATATCGACTGAGAAAAAATTATTTTAATAAAATTTAGTTCTGTGGGTTCTGTAGGACTTGGAACAATTAATGAAGGAGGTTCAAGAGGCTCGAAGAATCAAAATGCTGCATCAGCCAAGCAAGGTATCTCTCATCATTTATCAATGAATATTATTATTTGAGACACCCTCATGTTTGTGGTTGTAGTTCCCTGACCCTACCTCTCTTTGGTTGGGAAATCGTTACGAAAAATACTGTGTACGTACGTAGTACATGAAGTACATTTGATTTAAATTTTGAAGCCTTTTTTTCTTTCTTTCTGTTTTTTGTTAAGGAAGTTTGATTTTTCTCAACCCTCACGACAGTGCCATATTTGTTTATTGTTTATGAGTTTAAATGTTGATACATTTGTTTTGCTTGCTTTCAATAGTAGCTACTTAGCAGGTCTCTAATGATGTATGACCGCTGATATCTTTCAAAACTAAATAAATAATTTGAATCAGTACATTTGCAAGATATTGCATCTATGAAGGTGTAGAATGGATTAAGAGCATTTCAGGGAAAAATATTATGATTATGGCTGCAGTATTTTGTGTGCATGATTGATATTCTTCTCCTTTGTCGAAATACCCTTCTTTCGACTACTTTCTTTGTCTCGTCTTTTTCTATGATATTGACTTTTTTATCATTATTTTGAGGAAATTCAATAAATTGATTTCTGATTGACTTTTAGGTTATGGATATGGAACACGAGCTTCGCGCATTAAGGACTCAACTTGCCGAAAAGTCTCGACATTATCTTCGACTCCAAAAAGAGGTATGCGTATCATGTTATGCCATTTTGAAGAGGTTGTGATTTTAATTATGAAATATTTACAACTTTGATGTATAATACAAGACTTTTGGCATTGTTATTTTCTTCAACATTATCCTTTAGTTAATCTTATATTGGGTAACATCGATGTGGTTTTATATTTTGGTTTTCAGTTGGGTAGTTTGAGGAGCTATTTTTGTGATATTGTACTCCCACACTGTCTTGCATATATGTTTCATACTGTTAAATTCTTTAAACCTACTCAGTATCACGTTATTGACTATAATGAATAAAATATTAAAATTAAAATGCAAAAACATTTGAATCTTCCATATTCCTTCCTCAAGGATGTAATGTGAGCTATGGAGTTGGGATGATCTTCGAAGAAGGTCTTATATGGTTTATTTCTTGGGCTTTTAATCCTTTCTTTCATCTGAACTGAAGTGATTGATACGTTTCTTTGATTAAATTGAGGAATAATATAATTGTCTTCCATTCTAAGTTATCACTGATTTTCTTCCATTTCACTTTTCAGTTGGCAAGGGAAAAGAAAGGAGAGGAAAATGTTCCTCATTTATATGAATTAGAAGGGACTGAAACATTAGGCTCATATTTGCAAATTCAACCCTGCTCCAGTAATGCCCCTGAACTTTCAGAATGCTCAATTCAGTGGTATCGAGTATCACCCGAAAGTGCCAAAAAGGAACTTATTACAGGTATATCTTCCAAAAGTTTTTCATTTTTCTTGGTGAATAGCTTTTGAAGGTATCTATTTTGCTTTTCAATGGTCTTCATGCGAGTCAGTTGGGTATCCATCATTGGACTCATGATTTCTACTTTTATCTACCTCTGGTATATTGTGGTTGGGTATCTGTCATTCATTTTACTTGTCCCAGAATGAGAAAATTAACATAATATCATTTTAGTAGAGGGAAAAAAGTAATTCGGCCCAAAGAACAGGCCATTCTAGTTTAAAAAAAGAGAAAGAAACAAAGTATATAGGGGATATTAAGGGGAGTGGGACATGTATAATTGGTTGAAGGGGAGTGAGAACAGAAAAAGAACAGGTGGCAATGGCATGAATGGAGAGGGAGAGAAGATACATGAATCACAGGACAAGTGAGAAGGACTATATGAAGGGGTAGCTAAAGGAAGAGGATATCAGAAAGTTTATAAGGGACTTCTTGGACTAGGCTGAGAGAAGTTAGTTCTTCCTCTAGAAAGGGGTTTCTTAGTTCTATCTATTAATCTTTTTCCATTTTAATTCATCTAGCAACGAGCAAAGCTACATTACAATTTCTGTTTGTGAGGAATATTGAGAGTAGAGGAAAAGAGTCATGTTGGTTAAGATATTTGCAGTTTGTTGACTAGAAGTCACAAAAGGTAGACATAATTCCCGCATCTAATTTCTCCTTTACAAAATGACGGTCAATCTCAATATGTTGGGTGTATCATGCTTAACTGGGTTGTGGGCTATGCTAATAGGGGCTTTACTATCAGAATATAATTTCAGTGGAAGCTCAATTTTCATTCCTCCAGGATTCCTTCACTACTCCTTCAATGGAAGCTCAATTTTCATTCCTCCATAATCCTTCACGAATTCCCTGATTTATAGCCGTAAACTCAGCTTCTGCACTACTTCTGCCACAACTCCTTATTTTTTGCTTCTCCATGTCACAAGATTTCCCTATACATTGGTACAATATCCAGAGGTTGATCTTCTGCCTGTAACTAAACCCGGACCTGCCCAGTCTACATTAGTAAAGATAGACACATTTCTTTCACCAGTCTTCTTAAAAAATAGACCATTTCGGGAGTGGCCTTCAAATATCTGAGTATTCTATCAACTGCCTCAAGATGTTCTTCAAATATCTGAGTATTCCAGGAGGTTGGAAGCTCTGAATCTCACCTATTCGTGAACTTACATGTTTGTTACTTTACATGTTAACTTTGTTTGGCATAGATCATAATACGGTTTTCTCTATCTGCTTCAAAAATAAATTTCCCTAGTAAGGATAGTAAATCAGATTAAGGATAGTCCAATCACTAGAGGTAGCAGAAGACCAAAAACACCTATAGGAGACATTATGACGTTATTTGATTCATGTAGCCAATTCCGCCTTGTGGGATAAGCCTTCTCTATTTATAAAGAATTATGAGAAAAACTACCTACTGTGCCATTAACTTGCCCAAATATGTAAAGGATATTTATTGATATTGATGTTATATCATTATCAGGTAGTTTTGTCTGTTTTTTTCCTTTCCTTTTATGTAACACGTTTTTGTGTTCTCAGGAGCTACCAAATCAGTTTATGCCCCAGAACCTTTTGACGTTGGACGCATATTGCAAGTTGGTATTATTTCAGAAGGCTTGCAGATCACACTGTCAACCACCGGTCCAATTGAACCAGGTTTGGCTACAATGCTGGATCATGCACTTTTGGTTAAGTAGTCAACAAGAATTGCTTCTATGTATTTGCTTCTATTTTAAACTATAAAGTCTCTGTCTTGTCAATTCAAAGAAATGGACCTGTTTTTCTGTCCAATCAAGTTGAGGTTAAACTGAGTTTTTATTTGTTTTCAGCTGCTGGTTTGGGAAACTATGTAGAGGCACTTGTTCGAAAACATGACACTGAATTCAATGTATGTCGCTACAATCCTTTTAACTTTTTTGTTCTATCTTTTTTTCCCTCTTATAATTAGCAAAAGCATCAATATAAATAAGTTTATCATTTTAATTAATTGAGATTTTATATAAGCTTTATCATTCATAGCTTGTTATGTCTCTATTTTTCATTGTTTATTCATCACTTGTTCTTGTATATGGATCCATCCATGCTTGTCCCTCTAGTCTTATAGTAAACCTTCAATTAGTGTCTAATTTTGGTAAATTGTAGTTGTGTCTTGATTTGTCAATATTTCACTATATGAAATTTGAAAAGTCTCAAGTGACAATAATAATAGTTATATTGAATACTTTGCAGGTGGTTGTAACCCAGACAAATGACTCACATCATCCAACTGAATCCATTCATATACTTAATGTGGGAAAGATGAGAATGAAGCTATGTAAAGGGAAAACAACGATTGCCAAAGAATTCTATTCGAGTTCAATGCAGGTATTTCAAACTGTAGTAACTGTCAACTCTGGATAACTCTTGATGACAACTAAAAAATAGTTTTTATTGTTCTATCTTTATTTAGCTTGTTTAGTCTTCAATAAATAAGGAAAGCAACCATCTATTTACTATGTTATAAATACTGTTTTTAACATTTTTGGTGGTCTACCATTTTGATATTTTCCTTTCCCTCTCTTGCTTGTTGTCATACACTTAGTTGTGATGTTTCTTTTTATCTCTTGTTTTCTTCAGCTTTGTGGAGTTCGAGGAGGTGGGAATGCTGCGGCGCAGGCACTATTTTGGCAACCGAAGCAAGGACTCTCTTTTGTATTAGCTTTTGAATCAGAGAGAGAAAGGAATGCAGCTATCATGCTTGCAAGGAGGTTTGCATTTGACTGTAATGTATGTCTTTCTAAACTATTTACAATAGATACATGTTGAAACTAATGCCATATTTGTTAGGATTTTAGCATTCATGTCTCTTTTTTTCACCTCTTGGTCTCCATTGCTAAATTTCCAATACCTTAATTGCAGATTGTTTTAGCTGGTCCAGATCACAGAACTCCTTCAGAAACATGACGGGACTTACTTGAATGTTACGTTCTCGACTGTAATTATTTGAGTTTTCCCTTTCTTGTTGTATTACAAGTGTGTAAAAGTGAAATATGCCTTTTTATTGTGCTATAGAATCATACCTTGTGGTCTGAATTCCTTTATATATTTTTCTTTCACCAACACCAGGGCATTTTTTTGTTAGCCTTGTGAGTGATAGTTGATGAAAGTTTTAGAGTTTACAATTGTGGAATTGGTGGAAGCCAAGTTCAGTGTTTGAGGTGTTAGTTGATGGCTTTTATTGATTGATTGATCCAAATACTGTCAGAATTTTCTGCATTGTATTTTTCCAATGGATTTACTTGTTATGACTGATGGTGAATTTATTTTCTAGATCTATGTATACTTAAAGGATTGGAATACCCTTAAAGGACATGATCCAAGTGGTTTCGGTTGGATCATGTCCTTCGCATTGTACCAAAATTTCTTCAATCACTCCTTTGTGAAGCCAGTTCGGCGAGTTTTTAAGATTCAGAGAGGGAGGACTTGGCAGTGATCGCATGTGGTGGAAGGGGGCTAAATCTGAACATCTGGTTGGCCATGACCTCACAACGTCGCATTAGGACGATGAAACCACGAAAGAAAAAAACTAAATATACGTGAAAATCATTTATTTCAATAAAATGGAAGGAGAACAACAGTTTAGAGACGATTTTATTTTATTTTATTTTTATCAAAAATTGACTCTAAATCACTATTTTTTATGGATGAAGGAGGAGAAACTAGGTTTATAAATTGGGGTGGTGTCCAAAGATAGAGAGATAGATAGAGATGTATAACTTAAATCTCATTAAAAAAAGCTTCGTTATACTTTTGGTCCTAATAGTTTCACTCTTTTAGTTAATGAACCTTTCATAGAGTTCTAAATTTGTCTCAAAAAAATTGTTCGAAAATTTAAGAGTTTAAGGATAATTAAACAAACTTTGTTGTAACAGGGACTAAAATTAAAAGTAATTTTTTTTGTAGGAACTAAAATTAAAAGTAATTTTTTTTGTAGGGACTAAAAAACCTATTAAAATTAAGTAAGGACTAACTTAGAAGTTTCCAATTTTATAGAGACCAAAAACATATTTAACCCAAAATATATTGATTATCAAAATGATCGGATTTTAAATTAGAGGAACAAATCCATAAATAGTTGAAAAATAAAAGGACCAAAATTTTAATTAAACCAAAAAAATAAAATAACTCAAATGGACGGCTATCACTAGTCCTAGATACTTGTGGCAAAATCTGGGCCGCCAATGAACTGATGGCTCTCATAATCTTCTTTACTGTTTTAAGCACCTCTCTGATCTCTCTCTCTCTCTCAGTTTCATTTCAATCTACCAGGTACTTTTTGCTATTTCCAATTCATTCAATGTTATTTTGCTTTATATTTTCCCACCATGTTTGTTTTGGATATTTGTGATCATTGATTAAGTTTTGTTGTTGTGATTCTGGGAACCCTTCATTAAGAAATTACTACTAGGAAAACCATATAGCACATAGGTAAAAAAAAAAATTGAACAAGACCACATAGGTAAAATTGTTATTAAAGTGTTTTCTTAAACTGGTCATGTAAAATTTGTATTAGGAATTATTGACCTGTTTTTATGATCTTGATTCTCTATGGTTCTTCAAGCTCTTGATGAACAAAGTTAATTTTTTATTCTTTTCATTTGGTTCATTGTGATTGGATTTTTGTTCAATCTCATCCCCCGTTGTTACAATCTAGTGGTTTGACTGTGATGACATTTTATATGAAGACCCTTATTTGAACCCGTGTCACAACATTTCCCCATCCCCGCGTGTGTTTAATTGAGTATATGTTGGCCACTAAAAAAAAGGGGGCAACCCGGTGTACTAAAGTTCCCGCATACGTAGGGTCTGGGACCATTTGGTGTATTGTACGCAGCCTTACCATGTTTTTTACACAAGAGGCTGTTTCAAGGACTTGAACCCGTGACCTTTAAGTCACATGACAACAACTTTACCAGTTGCGCCAAGGTTACCCCTCATATGTTGGTCACTAGGCTAAGAAAAAAAATCTAATTTGATTTACCCTTTCCTATGTAGAGATGTCGACGTCGGATAAACCAGAAGTAGTGAAAAGGGGTGAAGAACAAAAGGAAGATGATGGAAAGGGTGGATTTCTCAATACAGTGAAGGGTTTCATTCAAGACATTGGGGAGAAGATTGAGGAAACAGTTGGGTTTGGGAAACCAACTGCAGATGTTTCGGCGATACACATTCCTAAAATTAATCTTGACAAAGCAGATCTTGTTGTTGATATTCTCATAAAGAATCCGAATCCAGTGCCGATTCCCCTAATTGATATTAACTATTTGGTTGAGAGTGATGGGAGGAAGCTAGTTTCGGGTTTGATACCGGATTCCGGTACAATCCATGCACATGGAGAGGAGACGGTGAAAATTCCTGTTACTTTGATTTATGATGACATAAAAAATACATATGCTGATATTCAACCGGGAAGTATCATTCCTTATAAGGTGAAGGTTGATCTCATAGTTGATGTTCCTGTGATTGGAAGGATCACTATACCTTTGGAAAAAAACGGAGAAATCCCAATTCCATACAAGCCTGATATTGATCTTGAGAAAATTCAGTTTCAGAGTTTCTCTTTTGAAGAGACCGTTGCTATTCTTCATTTGAAGTTGGATAACAAGAATGATTTTGACTTGGGACTCAATGCCCTTGATTATGAGGTATGGCTTGGTGATGATAGGATTGGAGGTGCTGATCTTGCAAAGTCTGCAAAAATTGAAAAAAGTGGGATCAGTTCCATTGATCTTCCAATTACCTTCAGGCCGAAGGATTTTGGGTCAGCACTTTGGGACATGATGAGAGGAAAAGGTACAGGATACACTATGAAAGGACATATTGATGTTGACACACCCTTTGGAGCAATGAAATTGCCGATTAGCAAAGAAGGTGGTACTACCCGTCTCAAGAAGAGTAAGGAAGATGGTGGAGATGATGATGACGAGGTTTGCTAACTTCTTTACTCTAAGTTTCTTATTTGCTCTTACTCCCTTTTGTGTATGCATAACTGCATATGTATATTTATGTTTCATTGTTGAGACTGAAAGCTGTCTAGGATGTCATGAACAGCCATGATAGTAATAAATTTAATCAACTCACTAGTATCTTACATTTGTGCCTCAGAATGCTGTTTTTCAAATTCTGATGGTAGTATGTTCTTCTATATCTGACGTATTCATCATAGTATTATTCAGTGTTGTTAAATGATGGCTATGGCGAAATAACGTGGCAGTTCTTTTGACAATTGTCATAGCCAATTTGTGAACGAATACCCGCTATGGCAGCCCTAGACCATAATGGTGTGTTTATATGGTGGATTTTTGGCCTCCCTCCATCCACCATCGACAACACTGAAAATTCAGGATGTCGAAACACATTTCTTTTATGTGATTGACTAAACTTATCGTGTAAAAATTGTGTGCCTATTGATTATTTTTCTTTCTGTAGGATTGAAGAATAAGTGGTAGCAAGTTGTCAGTATCAGTTCTTATATTTACTGCTTAGATCCATTAGAAAGTTAAGTAAAACAGGCCTGAACCTAGAAGCATCACTTCTGAACCTGATAATCATTTGTGCATCTTGAGAGATCAAGTTGTGACGTTCGAAATGGATGATCCTGTCAGCGTTCATTGTGAATATCAGTTGCATTTTGGATTTTAGTCTTCTTCAAGCATGGTTCATGTTTTGAGTTCGTGGTTCATGTTCAAATTCAAAACATCGTCGTAGCACTACCTTGTCACGGGTTTTAGATGAACATTGTGTGTTGGTTTGTGCCTCTTTTATTTCTTTTTTTGAGGGAGGGTTGTCGTTTGCTTTGTCTTGTGGAATTGATGTATTTGTGAAGTCCAAGTTAATAAACTCTGATCGTAATACACTAATACTCAATAGTGTATAATCTGTAGAAGTTATTCAAACTTTAATACTTATATGTGTGTAACATTATAGTCCTTATTTATTTTGACATTGCAAAAAAATCCTTATGTGTCTTTCGTCACTAATTTTATGGATTAAAATGGCTAACGAAAAACACATTTAAAGACCAAACGTACTATAGAAGACACATCTAATGATGATTTTGTTATTTTACTATAGTCAATGACTATATTGATCGTACCAGAAAATGTAAGAACAAACAATGCAGAGGGATGTACCACTTGAGACAGCACAAACAATGTAAGAACAAACAATGCAGAGGGATGTACCAGAAAAAGGAATACATACAAAGAGACAATATAGTGAGAGAGCGACAATGAGCGTTTTGTAAGTCTTTTAGTTCATGTTAAATAGTGTCTCCGGGACACTAATTAAGGAAACAAATAAAGTAAATCCTTTGTCAAAAAAATTAAAGTAAATCTTGTGTTGAAAATAACACTTTTTATATTTTTAAAAGTTTGACTACACAAATTTTAAAATATTTTTTATTACATGTGTTTCATTCGTTAACATTTTCCTTTATAAAACATATGTCATACGTTGTAATTCGGTTGTCTTAAAATTCAAAAGTTTGAAAGAAAAAAAAAACCAATTTAAATAGGTTATTAAAACAACATATTTAAAAAGTAAATTGATAGTAACCGATTTAAAAAGTAAGACATCAATTTGAGTTTTCATTTTATTGTAAAATGTCACTGCATCTATTTTAAAATCGATTATTCCTACAACGCATACAAAAGATATATTTTAATCTTCATTTTTCAATAGTGTTGCTATTATAAATCATAAAATCATAGGGAAGAAGGTCATAATGATCAACAAGAAAGCAAGCATAGTTTCACTCATGAGAGCGATACTCATAGAGATTCATATATAAATAAATTAGATTGATAAAAGATAATCAAATGATACAATAATGTATCTTATTTATAGAGACTTGGAGTAACTAAGAGCATGATTATCGGTGAGAATTCACCGTGTCTTCACAATTCCATATGCCACTGTGTTAGAAAGGGACTGATATTTGGCATGGCAAGAGAGTAGTTAAACTCAACAAAGTGGTAATGCAGTACTACCCACTTTTAACTGACTGTGCCTTACTTTTGATTATTTTTTCAATTGATAGGTAAAATATAATTTAAAGTATATTGTTATTGTAAGATAAGTTGGACCTATTTTAAAGTTTTAGAGGAGTGGTATGGATATTTAGAAAATGTAGTTAAGTGGTTTAAATAATTGAGAAGTGTGAAGTAATATAATGTATTATGTTGGACCCATTTATACTACTCATATGGGTCATATGGGTGGTATGGATGTGGGTGCTTTAACTCCCTAACTAATTTTCTAACCTCCTAACAAGCTTGGTAGGCATCAACTAACTATAGTTGATTAACTATAGTGTAATAGTTGCCACCGTTTCGTGGTGTCTTGACATTTAAGTTAAGCCATATAACTTTTATTACTCATATAACTTAAAATAAAGTGGATTATGTACGTTACACGAAAATAATATGATTTCTTAAAAATTCTATATTACATATGAGAATGACAAATACCTTGTAGAATAAAACTTGATGAAAACCTTGGATGTCTTGCCTAAGATGCAAAGCATTAAGAATGCATTTTTTTAACAAAATGAGATATATTAACATATTAGAAAATAACAACTAAGTTCAAATAATACAGAATAAAGGTTAAAATCACACTCTTAACCTACAAAAGTAAAAAGAACCTCTTGACCAATTTTTAATCAAGAAAACGGACAAAACCACCAATTATAGTAGCCAAAAATAATGTTGGTAAATTTTGTCTTCATCCACCAAAAAGATAACAATTTAATTTTGTCCAGAAGTTGATGAATACACACTTCTTGATTTCTAAAAATGATGTCATTCTTTTCTTTCTAAATAACCTAGATGCACAAAAACCAAATAATCTGCATGATAGAGCATCACATTCCAGATCTACCTGTTAAGTGACTAAACTTGAACAAAATGATTCAACATATTGAAGGAACCCACAAAAAAAAAAAAACCAATCCAATTACGCCCCAGATGCCAAATAAAATTTAAAAAATTACATAAAAGAAA
>Ga0228711_1007853_pt1 | contig 15292 bp, 6 predicted proteins | sample MedpolnodulmetaG_2_FD_177996 | JGI IMG/M metagenome (GOLD analysis project Ga0228711, IMG submission 177996) | Root nodule microbial communities from Medicago polymorpha collected in Santa Monica, California, United States - brown nodules | ecosystem: Host-associated > Plants > Roots > Nodule...
TACTTGATCTTAGCTAAACATGTAATCTTTTGATCTATAAATATATGGTTCTAGCATTTGATTTGATATTGAGATTATTCTTGCACTTTATTGTTTATGTTTGATTTAATTGTGATTGAAAAATACTTTTGAATCTAGGTTCAGAGTAGTCCTCTATCCAAACACAAATTCTAGACATGGAATTGATGTTTAGATAACTACTCTTTGTATCCAAACTTAATGCTTTTTTATCATTTAATAGATTGAGAAATCGTCGATTAAACGATAAGAACGACTCTTGAATCGTTTAATAGTTTGAGACATCGACGATTAAACGATACAATTGAAGTTACAATATTATTTGGACACGAATGATATTGACGAGGGATACGTGATAATATCAAAGAAAAGCTAGAATCCATGTATGATCTTTAGGTTACGTGTAATGTTTGATCAAGGAACTCTAATCCTAACAAGTTTCACACCTTATTAATCTCGATTTTTAATCTTACAACATAGTTAACTTGATTCTAAGCAAACAAACAAACTACTCTTTTAACTTAAAATGATAATCGGTGTTGAACGGTCCGTGATATCGCACTAGTCCATGAGGAAGACCAAACAGAAACAGATTTGAAAGCCACGAAAATCAGAAATGAAACACGGACCCAGTATAGTTTCAACACCAAACGGACCCAGTTTCAACACCAAACAGACCCAACAAGCTCAACAACTCAACACAGGAAAACAACAACAAACCAAGTCGAACCCAGGTGCCAACACAACTCATATAACATCAACAAGTCCAAAGCAAATGAACATAGCTTCAGTGCGGCAAACAAACCATAAGACCTCTAAACAGTAATGAAAAACCCAGGGAAAACTTAAAGGCTTCAGACAATTCAGAGAACCGCCAACGAACCCAAAGCACCAGTCTAAAACCAAACACGTATAACCAGAGGAGAGCTAAAGAAAAACAGGAAAAACTCACCCAGCTGAGAGTAACGCCGGAGAAACCAATGTCACCGGAGACAGATGGTGTTGCCGGGGTGAAGAAAGTAACCCAGAAGGAAGGGTACCAAGAATCGAAGCAATCCTCCCTCTCAACAGTGAACAACTCAGCTCACCCACCTCACCGAAAAACCAAGAATTGCACCGATGAAGTGTAGTAAAGGACACAGAGCTTGCGCCGGTGAAGTGAGATAGGAGACAGAGCAAAATATGATCTGGGTCAAGCAACAAAACTGAGATCGAAGAAAAACTTGGGTCAAATTGTCAAACCCCAAGTCTTTGAATCGAACCACAACAACAAAACGAACTCAGCATAAATCTTAACAAACAGAGAAAATTAGCGAAAATAAAGGGTAGAATAGAACTCAGGAAGAAGAGAGGTGAATAAGCCCCATGAAAACGCGTGGAAAACGGGCTCCCATGACCTTCACCGGAGTGTTCGCCGGAAAACACAAAGCTTCACCAGAAATCTCCTTTCATTTCTCTCTCCTATAAGCCTGGCATAAACATAGACCCAATTAAATTTTAACATAGCATTACATGTCAAAATGCATGCATGCACTATAATAGAAGGTCATTTTTGTCTTTCTCTGCTCTTTTTATTCTTTGATTTGATTTACAAAACTAAGTTTCTCCTCCAACCACATTTACAAAACATAAAAATAATTTGTTATTAAGATTTATGTGTGTACTTTTATATATCTACAACCAACACACATGACTATAAAACGTGATTTTAGATGCTAGTAAGTAGTAACGACCTGTTAAACTAGTAACCAGATTTAAAGCCGTTAAAAGTTCACAATTGACGAATAATTATTTTTATTTTTACAAGAGAGATCTAAGTTGCTAAATTTAGGCCACAACTTAACAGTAAATTAGGCATTAACAATCATAACAAAGTGGGAAATATGGATTGGCTTTCAAAGATTTGTACAATTGTGATAATTTTCTTAGGTACCACAATTTGTCACGTATTTGCTCTCTCAATCAGTTTACACGATGTAGAATGTGTATCAGAGTATGTGGAACATGGCGGTGACACCATTTCTGGAAATTTTGTTGTCATGGACCATGATATATTTTGGAGCTCAGATCATCCTGGAATTGATTTCACGGTAAGATCATAATCATTAGGCCTCATTATTATTATTTTTATTTTTATTTTGATAAACTATTACAAAGACAAACGTTGGAGATACAAGTGAGTCGGATCAGACCTCATAGAACAAGACTGAACAACTAGAGCCTCCTTATCTCTCTTTTGCTCCGGTCCAATGGTTCAGTCTTGTTCTCTGAGACCTAACCCGAGTCACTTATATCTTAAAATTTGCCTTTGTAATGTAAATTTTGTGACATTTCATATTTGATTTTTTATTTATATTTAATTTATTTATTTTTCAATTAGTATATCAACACATGAGTATTTTATTTTGTGATTTGTGGTTAATTGAATGTATGATCTATAGGTGACATCTCCTGGAGGAAATGTGGTACACTCTTTGAAGGGAACGTCAGGGGACAAGTTTGAGTTAAAAGCCAGAAATAGTGGAATTTACAAGTTTTGCTTTCACAATCCTATCTCTACGCCAGAAACTGTGTCCTTCTATGTTCATGTTGGCCACATTCCAAATGTGCATAACTTAGCTAAAGATGGTTAGTTAACTGGACTTTAATTAAATTAAACTTGCACGAATGGATATTGGCTGATAATCCTATAGGCTAATTGAATAATTGTGATGGGGAGAAACGTTTTTTGACTTTTCGCTTTGAATTCTCTAATTTAATTGGATATATGTGGTTAGTCTCATCATGTGTTGAGAAGATTTTCACTAGATCAGATATGATCTGAATATGTGTTTAAGATAGTTTTCACCTTACAAATCGGTGTTGTATGATTGAGTTAGATCAAACCAAACTTCTAAAATATTATACTTGAGTGAATTTTTTTTATTTGTTTTTTACAACGTGTACTTGAATCAATTATGGCATGTTAATTTCACTTGAGCATTTGGAATATAAGTAATAATGTTATTTTCAAAGGGGGTGTGGGAGATGTGCTTGGTGGTAATATTACCAACTAGTATTTGTCTCTTTCTTAGACTTGGTATTTAAGCGTTACTTCTCATAAATAACTGCATATAATTCAATGAGAAGTAACACTTAAATGTTTTCATAACATTCAAATATTGACTTAGAGTATTTGGTTAGTTAGTTTTAAGAATAGTTGTTGCAATGCAATTAAATAAGAGAAGTTACTTGATATACAAGTAACAGAACATGAGTTTGTTAGATAGGATTGGGCCTATATATGCTATGAAAAGCCCATTACCATGTTGCATAATTACTAGTATTGAATTAAAGAAATAATACAAGTTCTTGCGTACACCAAAATTCATACATTCCCTCTCTTTTCACATTTAACTTTTTCTTTTTCTTTCTCTATTCTCTCTACAATTCTAACACTCTCGAGTGTATGTGTTAGTATTCAGGTGTGTATTAACCCAATAGCCAGTAGGTTTTCATTTACTAATTTTTGCTTTTGGATACAGAGCATTTTGATCCAATTAATGTGAAGATTGCAGAGTTGAGAGAAGCATTGGAATCTATTATTACAGAACAAAAGTACTTGAAAGCACGTGATACTAGACATAGACATAGTAAGTTGTTCTCACTTACTAGTGATGGAATTCATGTGTACAATTATCAAACTCATGCATCTAGATAGAGGAGTATATGATAAATTGATGTATTAATTTTTTGTAACTGTAGCAAACGAGAGCACCAGAAAACGTGTTATCTTTTACACACTCTTGGAGTATATTTTATTTGTGAGTACAAGCTTATTGCAAGTGGTATACATTCGTCGTCTCTTCAGCAAATCATTTGCTTACAATCGAGTGTAAGCCTTACAAGTTTTATGGTGTATTTGAAATCACAATGTATTGCAGTGACAATCATTATTGATCATTTTGTTTTTCCCATTTTTCTTACTTATTTGTAACATATTTAAATATATGATGATTCCTCTATTTGAATTCTTTTGGCTAAAGTAGCATAATTTAGTCTCTTATTTTTAATTTTTTTTTTAATAAAAGGGACCTAAGCACCAAAAAAGAAACTAGAAACTTATGGGGAAAGCAACACCATCTACCAATGAGACATTAGAAATAAAAGATGGTGAAAACTTAAAAATCTTAATGCCGTTGTCCAAAGACAAACAATGCTTTACAAGATCGTCGGCAACCTGATTAATCTCTCTGAAAATATGCTTCCAATTCACTTCACCATTATTGTTATGAATCTGATAACTATTCTCTACCAATGTTCGTTGCGGGTTGGTAGTAATGCAACCATCTTTTAGAAGAGTGATTGCATTTACAAAATCTACAAAAACATAAATTTTCCTGAACCCTCTACTCCAATCCAACTTCAAACCATTAAAAATTCCCCAAAGCTCAGCTTCAAGGACAGAACACAAATGTAGTTTTGCTACATAACACAAACAAAATTACCACAATCATCTCTAGTCACTCCTCCACAAGATGTTAAACTCTCGTTGAGAGTAAATGAATAATTCGTATTCAGAGCCACGACTCCAAGCATCGAAAAGTTCCAAGAATTCAAAAAATTATTTTCACTTGTATGCTCTTGTAGAGGCTTTAGTAGGTTGTAGCTAGAGACAATGTTGTAAGACATCCTCATTGAACGATGATATATTTTTATTTCAGACATGAAAATTTGGTGAAAAATAAATTGGTCAAACACTGCACCAAAGTTCACTGGTCAATGAATATCCATAACAATAGCAAAGCAAGTTAGATTCATCCACAACCACTCCGTCTAATTGAGTTCAAAAAAATCGTACAATAGAAACGGTAAGCATTCATATCCAAACATTTTTAACCAAAGAGGAGTCCCGAAAAGCATGAAAATGGTCTTCAATAGCATTATTGCATATAGGGCAAATATCATTAGTTGACATTCTTCTATGAATTCTGATGGTGTTTGATAATAAAAATAGGGTCATGTTAACCGGTGCCTTCGAACCACTCGTTAAGGAAACTAAAAAAGGAAATTTTAGAATGGAAATAAACATTTTTTTTATGCTTTTGAGGAGTTGACAACACAAGTTCAAATGTAATGTTTACTAATTTGATTCATTAACCAGTGCCCCGAAAACACCGATTAACATTTCCCATAAAGATAAAATAAAAATGCATGACTTAACTTCTGGATGAAACATTGGAATTGAAAAAGACCCTTCTAACTTCGAATGAGATTATATAAGAGATGAATATTATGGTTCCCAAAATCAATCAATTGTTGATAGAAGTCGATGTAACAACTACATTACTCATCAATAAAAGATGGATAGAGATTAGCATGTGACTTGTCAATTAAAATCATTTATTTATCTTTCAATATAAATATTAGAAGACAAATGAATAATTTTGTTTAACTTATAAGAGAAACTTTCACCAATCTTTTATTGATGGAAAATTAAGAATTTGCCTTTTAATAATTATTTTTGTTGTTTAAAAAAAAGTAATTATTTTTGTTTTAGATGAATTTCCTTTATAAGCTGAGCTCTAAGTAATCGTAATTTCTGATCATGCGATTCTTGAGTTATATTTTAAGAAGCTTGAATCAAAGCCAAAAAAAAAAACAATAAAGATTAAGAGTTGTGTCATTTAAATAACCATTTTAATGTGTCCTATCATTTACAAAAAAAAATGAGATATTAATACAAAAATCAATACAATAGAAAAATAAAGTAAAAAATAATGTGAATATGATAAATAAAATTATCAAAAAAAAATGTAAATGATTGATTATACAGATATCATTTCTTAAAGATTAAAGATACTACATCACACTCACATGAGTAACTTGCAAAGATGTTTGGAAGTTTACCCAACCAACTTTATGCAAAAGTGCTGGATGAGTGAGTATAATTAAGAAAATTAATGTATTAAAAAACAACAGAAATTGGCATCTCCAATGCATCCAACTGGAATTGAATTGTCTATATGTTACAGGGCTATGAGGCAGCCTATAACTAACAACTTAACGTGAATCAGAGTCTACAGAACTTAGCTGTCACAAAATCACCAACATTTATTTACAACGCATGCGAATTGTGAACCAAGGCTCCCTGGAAATTGCAAAAACAATACTATTACACCGTAACCACCGATAGGTACGTCATGTAATATTTGACACAATTAACTTTATTATGCAGGTTAATGCATAATTTTGAATTTAAATATTTTGAATAATATATTAGAAATTTTTTTAAAAATTTGATATTTTGAAAATACTCATCGAGACAAATCAAACGACATCTTATATGATATTATTTATCTTTGTATATTAGTAGTAAAATATGATCAAAGCAAGTTACGTCAAAATTACACATTTTCAAATGGGTCATCTATTGTGGGACGGAAGGAGTGAATGATTTCATTGACATCATGGTCCAGATTTGAACCATGTGCCTCCATTTTGTGCGTGTAAATTTATGATGATTTTGTCATCTTGTCTGTACAAAAAAAAAAAAAAAAGATAAATGATTTCCTTAACAGCATCCTTAGAACAGTCATTGAGGATTCTATAGTAAGAAATTATTTTATTACGTATAAGAGTCAAATGTTTTATTTTTTAATATATTGATTATATAAAGTTTTATATAAAATTATCATTTAAAGGTCTTAAAAATGTCTAGAACATTAATTAACATATCTCATAAATAAATGATGAATGATTCGTATCTTCTCTTTTTTTTTTTGTGTATCTCTATTTTCTCATCGTTTTAACCATAAAGTTCAAGTAAAAAAAATATCACCGTAAAGCAAATGAAATACCTTTCTCATGAGTGATTTAGAAGTGAGATAGAGAAGAAAAGTTTTCAAAATGGTGATGTCTAGATTATCTTTAAAAACTGTGAGTAATTTATCTAATATTGCATGAAAATTACATGAATATAAATTTGCAAATGTTATGCACAGTTTATAGATGACTTCATGTTGTAACAAGTGGGTACAAATAGTTCTTATAAAATATAGTTACACATGCCGTAGACTAACCCGTAAATTTGTGTATTTAAACCAAAACAAATTAATCTGTTAGGCAGGCCTTAAGTTACATAGACCGGTTCGTTGATTTTTATTTATTTTGATAAATTGTCCACAATTATTCTAAAATAACTTAGAAAAGAACCATTCATTTGTACCCCAAAAAAAAAAAACCATTCAAAGTACATGTAACTTTAACATATTGCACACGAAAAAAAGAAGATAAATTATAAGTAATTGTGAAAATGTATTATATTAATTAATGATATAGAAAGCTACATTATATTAAATGGAAATGAAGTGTATAAGATATAATATAAGTATGAGTAAACGGTAGAAATATAGTACAAATAATGTTGGAAGAGCATCCATAGCCCTTTAAAATACAAACGTATGTTTTTTTTGTTTTGAGGGATATACAAACGTATGTTGTACATGAAAATATGATACATAATTCACTAAAATTATGATATCATAATAAACTGATTATACATGAGTTATATATATGAAATGAGTGAGATTGAAGGAGTGTTATCGTGTTACACTTATTTGTTGTGATGGTCTTTTTCTCGATGGCTGGGAATGAGGAAGTAACGTTGAATTGAAGACACGTTGAATTGACAACTGAGGGTGATTATGTCCATGCTAGGAGTTGCAATAAGCAGAGAGTGAGTGAATAGAAGAGGTTTAAAATTAAGTAGTAATGAATGAATATGCGTCGAAAATCTAAACATGGCCCCCTTTCTTTTCTTCCCTTTATTAGACTATTTTTTGTTCTTGTTCCAGAACCCAATAATTGTAGCCTCGGTGACTTTCTGTCCCTCCCTTTTAGTACCCTCTTGAATTGTTCAAGTCACAACCCTATCTCTGTTTGTCTAATCTTAATTAATAGGAGTACTGTGCTTGTGTTTGCTTTCAATTTTAAAGGGACAAATCGATCTCCAGATGTATAATTGATATTACTTGAAGTTAAAATTTATAGTTTTAGGTCATATATAAAATTGATTTAATTCAATTTACTTTCATATAAATACATTCAAACATAAATTACTTTATCTATAACTCATTTTTAGTCCTAATAAATTTTATAGATTCAATTCACTCAAAATCAATTTTTATCACCATTCAAATACGCATGCACTTGGTAAGTGTATGGATAGGTGTCCATTGAGCAAAAATGAGATACGCATGCACTTGTTATTGCACCATGAGGTATTCGATTTGAGACTTGAACACACGGTAAACTAATAAAAATGAGAAAAAAAATGCATGTTTAGAGCAAACCTTTTCCACCGTGAATAAGCTACAAAGTGTAGCCTTACTAAAAACGCACCTTCACAACATTCTCAAGGTGAAAACAAACACAACATTAGTGGAGTTTGTATTATCTACTCGTCCAGCTTCATAATATTGGAAAGATGGGAGTATGATAAGCATGAGAATAGGTCTTTTCATGTATAAATTACCCATGAGAGGATAATTGAACAACAATGAATCAATGCTCTAAGGCCATTAAAATATTTGAACACCTACCTTTATCTGATACTTTAAAACATTAGATATATTAGTTACATATTTTTTATATCAAATATTTTGTCCATTTTTAGTGTTTTATTAACTATAAATAGACTAAAATATTATATCAACTATGAATTGATTAATTGTTGAATATAAGAAATTGATCATCTCAATTTTTTCCATAGATAATTTTGTCAAGTTTCACATCTCAACCTTTTACTAATCTTTTTCTTTTCAAATTCTAAATGCATGTTCGTTTTCTATTTCAATTGTCTAAATCTTTCATATAACTTTCTCAAGTTTTTCTCAAGTGAGGATCCTAATTTGTTGGATATAAAAGAGATGAGTTAGAGAGAAAAGTAGAGATATTGGTGATTGCTCTCATTGAGAAAAATTTCTTGCTTTCTTTTGCAACTCTCTTGTTCAAGAAAAAAATAGTAGAAAAATAGTTGAAATTATGTATGTTTTTGAATAACTTGTTAAAGCTAATTTCTTATAATTTTTTGTACACATTTACTGGCAGTGGATTGAAGAATTTATCTCCTTCAAAAGAAGATCATTTTTGGTCAAATTGGATAATCAAATCTTGATGTAACATAAGTATTCAATACATTAAAATTTGATGTATTTAACTTTTTTTAAGAAATAATTTCTAAATTTATGATTCTTAATTGGTGCAGCACTCGTTAACAAAGTTTTTAAAATATTGTTATTTTAAAAACTTTTTTTTCTAAAAATATCTTAACAGTGAAACAAATTGTACACCAGAATATTTGAACAACCTTTTGATTGACAACTTTTTGGACAACCATAATTTTATAAAGAAAATGAGTTATTGGCACAAAAATAAAAACAATAGAAAAAAAAGAAAAAAATAATGTGAGTATAAAAAAGAAAGTTGCCAAATAAGTTTTCAAATAATAGTTATAAAAATATTATTTCTCTGGTCAAATAGGTGGTAAAAAGAGAGAAAGGATCCCCCACTGTGTTCTACTCTAGTCTCTAGCTACAAGACTCCTAAATAGCAGCTCTCTACATAATATAAAATCTGACCTATACTATACTACTCTAACCTATTCCTATAAGACAGCTCGCTCCTCTTGATCAATCATCATGCATCTGCTATTCCCTTTATAGCATTCTTAGCTGTTTTAATTTTGAATTCAATTTCTTCCTTTTCTTCCTAACTCTGCATGTTAAATCCTTTCCTTTTAAATTCACTGTTTCACAAGATAGGTTATGTCTTTATGATTCCTCCTTTACTATAGTATCTACCTCTTTTATTACATATGTCCCATTCTTTCTTTCTTTACTTCTATATATATATTCTCCAAATCTAGATTCCTTATCATAGTTTGTAGTAGTACTCTTGTTTTCTTCTTTGGTTTTTCCTTTCCATTCCATTGGATTCTTCGCCTTCCTAGTTCTTTCTATGCTTACAAATAGTGTTAAAATGAAACCACATGGCTTTCTTGTACTTTCTCTTTTTTCTTTCTCCTTTGAGTTAGGTTTAGATACTTGAATCTGTTCTCTTTTTCATTCTTTGTGATATATCCTTTTTGTCCTCTTTGATGGTTTCAATAGTTCTTTATTTTTTACTTCTTTTGACACAGAAAAAATTCATATAAACCTAGAGAGAGTGAAGTTGATGCATAACTATTGCTGAAGATGAAGATGAAAGTTCACAAAGGAAAAAGTGAAGCTGCCAGCATGATCTAAACTTTGGTTAGAGAGCTTTCTTTTGAATTGAAAGAAGAGAGAGTAAGTAACCCTAACCTTGACTAGGTCATGCTGTGACAGCCTCACTCTTTCCTATTTTGTGGACCAAGTTCCTAACCCTAACGATCTCTTCAACAAACTGAAAGATACACAACAAACTTTAAACCAAAAAGGTGAGTGAAATTACTGTTAGAAGAAGCATCTCTCGTTTATTCCTTTCTTAGTTTCTGTTATGTTCTGGCAGGCGTGCGTTGTTATTACTACCTTTTTTGTTTGTCTCTCTACTTTTTCTTCTCTTGTTATTTCATTTCATGCCAACCTGGTTTTACTGTTTCTTGTTGACTCTTAATTTCTATGAATAGTATATTGTTATATTAATTGTCCTTTACTTTGGTTTTCTTGACCTAGATTGTTACTTTAGGTCTTGGTTCATTGTATGAACTGTGAATGTTTTTATATGTTTATTATGCAGCATTTATTTATTGATGTTATGATTTTGTTGTCCATACATATTTTTTTTTTCATTTTGTCAGGTGCAAGTTTTTACCTATGATTACATCCAAATTAAATATAAGAGTCCTGCAGGTTCTATCCGTAACAGTGTAATATAAAAGCACATTATCATTTGTGATCTTATTATATATTTATCAGAATTAAATTTATTATCTTCTGCCTCAAATTTGTATCTGACGGTTTGTTTGCAGCGTGTTAAAAGTAGGACCAGAAGATTGATGGTCACTATAGTGGTCCTCAAATGTTTGTTTATGGCTTGAAGTAATGCGATATATGAGAAGAGAATGTTAATTGTTTTTAAATATAAATATGTAAACATCATTAGCGTGTGTAAGCTTGTTTATGTTATGCTGGGTTTTTCTTTCTAGTTCTTCTCTTGTAGCATTACAAGCTGAAAAAAATAACGTAAACTAAGAAACGACGAAGATTTGTTTTATTAATCTGTTCTTCAACTCTTATTGCATTTTCAATAATTTGACATTTATTGTTGTATGATATTGGAAAATAAAGTTTTAATTTGTTGTATTAGAAAAGTATTTTGAAATAATTGAAATATTTTCACAATATAAATTGGAAAATTTTGTTTTGCACATACATGCAATAATTATTTGTTATAATCCAAAGTAATTATGATCTTTAAAGTATTCACATTACACACAGATTTATTCTTCAACTATATGCAATAATTATTTTGTCATAGATCACTTACATCATTTAGTAAATAAATTTAAAATATTAATTTTTGTTTATAATAGTGATTGAAGAGTGTATTTAGATCTTTTGAAGTTTGCTGCGAGATTATTCCTCCGGTCAATGTGTAATATCCAAGAATCAAATATGACCAACTCTCCCAAAATCATTTTTCCGATCAAAGTATTTATCATTAGAACAAATATGTGGATTAAAGACCATTTTTCACTAGTTGTTAGTGATAGTTATGATAAAAAATAGGGATGTGGTGATATTTTTTTAGAGAAATGATATTTGTACAACCATTTTTTAATAATTTTTGTGATAACTTTTTTTTTCAAACGCTCATTATACTTTTACTTTATCTCTCTATTAGTTTCGTTTTTGTACAAATACCTCTTTTTCATTTTGTAATATTGGGTCACATTTGAATTAACCCTATGCTTTTGCTACCTTTACTCCATGCAAATACTAACATGCGTTCCTAGAGCATATTAAGAAGTTCAGTATAAAAATCTTCAACTTAATAATTGTACAGTAAGCTTTTTAATAAACTTTTAAAAAAACATTTTTAAAAGTCAAAATAGTGTATTTTCAATGTAAATTTCTATTTTTGCAAGCAAACATGAGAACTAAGGACGGAAGTTAGCGGTACCCTTGATCTTTTACTAGAGTTGGAATTGTGTAAGTAATCTATAAACATGAAGTAATTATGTTTTGGATAATTATGTTAGCAATATTCAAGTGATATCCAACTGCTCCTTCTTTGATAAAACTCATTTACCATTTTAGTTTTAATCACTTGATTTTTAAGCATTAGATATTGTTCGCATAACTTTAAAAGGCATTATATACTCCAAGCATATAAGTTTAAAAGGTTAATGTAACATAGTTATTTATTTAAGATAACATTTGTCTAGACACGTCCTTCAAAAAAAATTTGTCTAGACTCGCTTAATCTCAAGTGATGTGATGAGTTACTCTATTGGTCGACGACTACAAATTACTTAACTCATATCAATAATATAGGAGTATGATTCATGTTTTTAGTTTGTGTATGACCATTTTTAAATCAACTTTTTTAAATTAACTTTTATGTCCAAGTGCATTTAATATTGATTTTTAATACCTCAAGATCAATTCCTGTTAGTATTATTAAAATAAAAATTTGGAAAAGAGTAATTATTTTCTCTAAAAAAAGTATTAAATGCATTTAAAAAAGTGAAGCACTCTATAGCACGAATTATTCTGTGACGGACATTGACGACGACACACAGATATCAAGTGGGAGAGAAAGCGTATAGGAAAACATAAAACAATTTAGTAAGAAAAAAAGATCATCCAACGGCCGAAATCAATTCATCTAAGTGTCGTGTACTATTTTTGTCTTGCCATTAATCATTACTCTTTAAAAATTTACACAAAGATTTTATATTTAAGAAGGAAAAAATCTTTTAAACGAGTCTTAGACCATCCACAAACAGAGCACCTAAAATTGGGTGTTTAAATAGGTTATCTGGGTCCCTATCATTAATTTTACGATAATACTTAATAAACACCAATTTTCTCCAACCCAACACCTAAAAAAATATATTAAACAGGTCCCACAAATAATCATATATCATTACATTTCAACAAAATTATTTAATTTTTTAAGATTTATTAAATATTACCCGCGTAAGATGAAGAGAGAGATGGTGCTTTTATAGCCACCATTCTTCACAGGCACCCATATATTTTACTCCACAATTGAGGTGCCTATTTAATGTGGTGTTAGATATGTTAAGCACCCACCATTGCAGATGATCTTATAAATCGAGACAGATGGAATAAGTAAACTTTTATTAGAAAAACATAATTTTGGAGACATTTAGGGTTGCAAATTGGTTAGACCATCTTATAGGGGTCCACAACCTAACTTACATTAGACTCATGCCGCATATGCTTTTTCGTAATGGAGAATGTTAAAGGCTCTTTAGAAATTTAATTTTTATAGAAGACTTTTTTTAAAAAGTTGTTTAGCTTAAAATATCAGGCCAAAATCATAAAATGAAAAAAGTCTAACTTGACCAAACTTATTTTTTCGAAAATCTAACTTGATCCCACTAAAACTCAACATTCAATTAAAAGAAACGAAGTGCATGGTTAACTAAAACGCCAAGTGAATGATCAAAGATTATCAACTATCACTTAAAAACACAATTTTAATTTGACCTATGGGATCTATTACCGTTTGCAAATATAAAATCACTCTAATTTTATTTTTTTTAACGTTAAATATTGAATATATCAGTAATGGATAAAGGTATACAAGTAATATTAAACCTAAAATATGAGAGTAAGTATAAGTGATACTACATCCATTGCCTGGTTAGCAACGAAGCAATTCAAAGAATTTTAAAATCATTTGTAAAATCAATCAGTGTCTATAATAAAACAATCAAATATAATTTACTATGCACACTACACAAATTTGTGCATGATATACTGAATCAATATCAACCATTGATATATATTAAATATAATTCAACGGCCTGGATGTGTGATTGGCAACCTGCAAAGTTCCTTTTACTTTGTACACGGAATCCAAGACATTACCCCACCATGATATATATTAATTAATTAAATTTATGGGATTAACCTAAATACCCAGCAGCTCCCAACTTCATCTTTCTTTTTTCGTTCAGCTTTCCCAATTTCTTTTTCTCCTCCGACACTTTTCTCTTTCGTGAGCCTCCTCAAACAAACAAGGTGTAATCAATATTTGGAAATTTTAATTATCAATAGTTGGGTTTTTCATTTTATCTTTTCCAATTAATATTTTATTTTATTAAATTTTAGAAGTAGTAGAATTAATTTGTCCATGCTTTCTTCTGTGTTGGGGAAGAAAAATTGGTAGATATACCATGCTTGAAGTAATTAAATTTCGATATCCATATTGAACTGATTTTCAATATCATAGAACAAGCAGCACTGGTTTTGTTTCAACTGATTTTCATTATACCCAATCTTCACAAATTCAAATGAAAAGGATTGTCTCTAACTATGAAGAAACTTTAAACTAGGAATGGACATAAATTTAAGAAGTTCAAAGATGATTAACTTTTAATTTAGGGAGAAGGAGAAATATGGGGTTGAAGTGAAGGGAGTGATGAAGGAAATACCAGGGGAGTGTAATTTGAAAAAGGGAGGTGACATAGTAAAGCAGCCATTTAATTACAATTAAATATGTTCATCTTTTTTTATTGTTTTTTGTACAGCAGGTTACAAAACTGACAGATGGCTTTATAAAATCAATATGTGCATGCTACACAAACTTGTGTAGTTTTGAGTGGAAAATGGTGGCATTTAGCATGCACAAGACATAAATTTGTGCACCATGCACAAATTACTTTCTAAACAAATTTTAGCCATTGATATATTATTATTATATTTGGATGGTTAAGATCTATTACTGGATTGTGTTTTTGAAAACTTGTTCTTTTGCGTTCTGAAGAACTGTTCTCAGGTTCAGAGTCTGAAGTAGTTCAGAGTCTGAGTGAGTTCAGAGTCTTTGTGTAGCGGATAAATGAAAAGAACAGAAGAAGAAAGAACACAAGCAATTATACAGGTTCCTTCTACAAACCGGAAGTAGTCTTGTCCCCCTTGCACTTCCAATGAGAGTTCCACTAAAATGTAATCTCAAATTACAAGTTGCTCAATCACACAAGAAAGAGACTTATCTTTGCTCAAGGACAACTCCAAGAGACTTCTATGCTCAATCACACCTGAAAGAGACTTCTATG
>Ga0228711_1007855_pt1 | contig 15289 bp, 8 predicted proteins | sample MedpolnodulmetaG_2_FD_177996 | JGI IMG/M metagenome (GOLD analysis project Ga0228711, IMG submission 177996) | Root nodule microbial communities from Medicago polymorpha collected in Santa Monica, California, United States - brown nodules | ecosystem: Host-associated > Plants > Roots > Nodule...
ATGAGAACTATTGTTGTTCTTTTTTATTTATTTATTTAGGGGGAAATAGGATAGAAAGGTAACATAGTGATTTCCTTAATGGTTGATTTATTAAATTTAATATGGAGAAGTGAATGAATGATATCATCTTAAAAATATGAACTAATTTGAGGTTTGGTCTTTTCTTTTTCACATTGCATGTCATATTAGAGGAAAATGACCTTAAATCTTAGACTATGTGAACTATTTGGGAAATGGAAAGTCTTTATATTATTCTATGAATCGTGAGTTATGCTCTAAGGTTCTTGGCTTGTTTTAGTATCAAAATGAAAAAAGGCTTTGTGTCATGCTTTATACAAGAAAATTAGTTCACATCTAATTATGTACTAATTAATCTTGTTCTTGTCTTGTGAAGGTGGAGCACACTCCTTAATTGTGACTTTGTTTCTCCTTATTGCTACTCATGCTAAGCCTAAGCCTGGTAAACTCAAATTGATGAGTGTGAATTCTCTCAGGCCCGTTGTAAAAATAACCATTATTTTCACTTTAAAAAATACACATTTTTCCTTCCCCAATTTATAAAAAAAAATAAAATCAAACATGTACAAGCCTATTTTGATGTATATATGCATGTAGTTTTCTCAAACTCCAAAATTAATAGTTAACTTTAATATTTAACTGTTAATTATTTGCCTTTAAGAAAAAAATAATATAAATTTTTAAGTTCGGGGGGCATTTTGCACATAAATACAAAACTTCAGGGGGGGTATTTGCAAAACATCAAGTTCACTAACAGAAAAATTTGACGGAGGGGGTAAATTGATTAACGTTGTGAAATTTCAGGGGGGTAATTGAAGTTTTTTTAATTTCAGGAGGTAATTGACGAAACTTACAATTTCAGGGGAGTAATTGTCTATTTACTAAAAAAAATTATAATAAAAGTCTTACTTCATGTTTAAACACACATAGAATTAACCTCTTTAAGTTGATTTTTCCTTTTAAGTAGTCAAACTAAATCATTAAAATTAGCCTTAGAAAAATCTAATTAAGAAACCTGTGTATGAATACACTCTTAAGGTCACGTTGAATTAACATGTCCCGAAGTTGACATGTCATAAATTTTGCCAACCAACATAGATTGAATTTTCTGGTGAACTTAAAAGTCTCCAATTCCAAAAATAAAAATAAACATAAACCTCTTTCAAAGATTGTGTATATAAAAAACGTTAAATGTGTTAAAGAACTACATGTTTTGTTTTTGTGGAAATTTATTCACTAGTTATTTGTTTGTCATATCATATACCGCTGATCAGAAATAAGAAGTGTGTAAAGATGTCTTACTTATCCCTTCTAGTTTTGTTTCTTGCAGTTGTTACTCTCACAAATATTGCAGGAAAAACAATGCATCAAATACATGAACAACCAAATAGTGGGTTGGTCGATTACCAGCCACCGACAGCGGATCCCGCTGCTAGTTTTGTATCTCCTCCTCCTCCTCCTCATGACACATACAGCCTCGATTTTTTCTTGGGTAGAGGTGGTGATCCTACCATTGGCTACCCAAGAAACCCACCACATATAACGCCTGCAAGGCGAACTCGACCACCTCCATGATTAAGATGTAAGTTAAGAACGCATGCAGCAGCATATATTTATACTCAAGTTTTTCTGTCTTATGGTGTAGCCTTTGTATTTGTATCCCGCTGCTTATAGTACCATGTTTTTGTACTTATAAAATAAAGGAAAATATTTCCTAGACATATACAATATATATTCTACGATTTGAGAGAGAAAGGAATAGAGAGGGTGATCTAATAGACGTGATATGTTTGTGTAAGCTCTTGCATTGATTTTCTGATCATTTGTTGCTCACTATGAATTTAAATAAGTAAATTGTTACCGTAAATATATCAACATTTGATTTTAGCCTCTAAAAATATTTCTTAGGCTTTTGGTCTTTTAAAAAATTTCATCCATGAAATTAATCCCTAATTTTTAGTCAACTCATGTTTAACCTTCATATTTTTAATTGAAATTTTCCAGAAATTGGTAGAATATAATCACAATATTCCAGAAAAAAAAAAAGAATTTTTTAACTAAACATGAATTAAATATGAATTGTTGTGTTTTTAGGTCTAAAAAATTCATATTAAATTTTCTGAAAAATTTCAATAAAAAATATGAAAATTAGACATAAATTGACTAAAAAATAGGAACTAATTTCATGGATAATGGGGAGGAGAGTCCTCGATCAGAATGAATGCCACCACCCTAACGTTGAAAGGGTCATCCGAGTTAGCCATACTTCTACAAATTTATGTTACAGTTACTTTTTAAAGAGGCCAAAAACAATATAGATTACAAAATCACCCCTTCGAACTAGAAGGAGTACCTCATAAGCCACAAAACCAAAATAAAACTTTATAAGACAATATAACCCATACAAACCAAAGGATTAGGCAACAAAACCGATGGATTGTAGTTTTTTTTTTTAACAAGAATGGATTGTAGTTACTTTGTTGCTCTCGAGAAAAAAATTAAAAGATTTGCTGATCGAAAGTTTTCTTCAAAAAATAATTACTAAAATATTTGTTTTGATTGCATTTTATACTCATTTGAATTTAATTTAAAAATTTAATTCAAAATTCAAAATTCAATTATTCTTATAATAAAAGGTAAGTTCAGTGTTTGATTGGCGCAAATTCCTCACAAGTTTATGTCAGTCAAACCGATATGTTGTCAAATCCATAGAAAATGTTTTATTCAACTAAGCAAATACGTTTGAGAATGACTACCACATGAGCTATTACTAACTAAATATCCTCCTTCAGTGGGCGGCATCCTTCCCTCTAATCAAGACCGTAGTTTCCACAAACCATGTTTTCTTAATTAGCTTTGATGAATCGTCGGGATCTTGGACCTGATGCAACTCAAACGAACGCACGAATTGCTCGAAGTCCTACCTCAACTGCAACTCAGAAGGGGTGAGACTGACGTCCGAATTAACTATAAGTGTATTCGGCGGAAGAGGAATCCTGATGCTCCCAACTCCAAAAATGGGAAAAGAGGGGAACATGTGCCACCTCACCAGAAGAAGACAACGCACCCGAGGAACCACTGCCACAAACAAGACCACGATTTTGCGCTCGCCAATCTGCAACAAATTCAGATTCCTGAGTAGCATCCAAATCAGGAATTTCCGAATCCGAGCAATCCTCCTGATAATCATGAGGGACCTGGAAGATGTAGGTGAGGACGCATATGTTTAAGGCACGAAGCACCACATACTTATGATTCCAGGACTTCAGAGAATCCACATATATATCAAAGGACTTCTTCTTTTGGTGCATGGACACCCAACCATGAGGACCTGTCTTGGGCTTCCTCTGAGCCCTTACCATCGTAAAAAAGAGACGGAGTGAAGGTTGTCGCCCTTTGTATTCACACTAGAACTAAAACACCTTCACAAGCGCCAACAACAGAGGATGAAGCTGAGAAGATACTATCTTCAAGGGGCAGTTAGGCTGAGTTCCCGCACCAAGATGTCATACATATCAAAGCAGCACCCACTAAACTCGCTTCTCACCCTTTCCGACTTGTCGGGTGCCTCAATGTCCCACTTACCGGCCAATCAGCCGACCTATGTAATCTCTTGTACTTCATCTCCAGACTTAAAGTAAGGAGCTCGCGTAGAATGTCACTATGAACCCAATCTTGTGCGACCGCAGGATATGAGGCGGTTGATCCAAATTTTCAGCCGCAGACTCAGATGATTGATCCAAATTTTTGGCCATCAGAATTGCATCGTCTCTCCTGAAAAAATAATGAAAACCATGATTATGAGACCTAAAACACTTTTCCATCCAACTTATAATCTCTTCATGAGTGGGCAGACGTATCAGAAGCAAGATGAAGGACTCCGTCATCTTACTATATGAAACACCCTCTTCGCAATCAGACCTCGCAGCAGTGCACCCTGAGGCCGTCGGAGAAATTGTGGAATCAGTCCCCAACCTGAGGAGACAACGCTCCCTAACCTCGCTCTCATAACATCTCGAGGGAGAGTGACCGTTAGACGATGAATCTACCACATTCTCATCAGTTTTAAAGAAAACACTCATTTTTTCAACCCCAGAAAATGAAGAAAAAAACCAAAATGCAAAGAAGAGAGAAAGAAAGGGAGTACCTTTCATATTATAAGGTTTTTGGAGAAAAGGAAGTAAAGACTCCATAGAACCGCAAAATGCTAAAATTGCAACCTAAAGAGAAGGGATTTTCACGCATAATGATTAGAGGAAAAACTGGGGGAAAACAACAACACACTTCTGGAGATAATTTAGAAACAATAACAGAGGATTCTCTTTGGAAATAATGTGGATAGAGAACATAAAGGATGGAAATGGAGAGTTTCCCTCCTTTTAGAAAACCCCAAAGCTTTGAGATCAACGACTCATAACGGTTTTAATCCAATGACTAAGAGATGACCTCGAACTGCGAAGAGTACTCAAGTGGCGCGCGCGTGAAGCACAATACTCGGTGCACGTGCAGACCACAAAGCAAACACGTGAAAATCAAACTTAACATCCCTCACGTCAGAAAGGATTAAATTCAAAGCATTAACTGCAAACTGCCCCCACTAACCCGTCACGGACTCCATCTTCCTCAGAGTGGAAAAGCAAAAAATCCTTTCGCGAGTAAAATCTTCAGAGGCGCAAACATTTGCAGGTGCCCGAGAGAACTCCCTCATCTACAACTATATGCCATTGCGCCATATAGGCATCAATGGCTAGGGGGGCAATTGTTTTGGACCGGTCAGAAGACCAGTTCAACGTTGATACTTGGCCTAAACTTTCACCACCTTAAGGCTCTACGTCTGAAGGAACATACCAACTTTAGTGCACCGCATCGCATCCAAGCACGCCTCCGCGCAAGGATCACCCTACATGTGTCCTCTAACCGATCCTTAATCACGTGCCGCGATAACCGGAGACGGTTATCTTCACGAGCGCCTATATAAGGGTGACTTTGCTAAGGATTTCTCATTATTTCTCACTAAAAAACACTCAAAACACCTATGAAGTTGCATAATCTAGGATAAAAGTGAATTACAACAACTCGAGTGAATACAATATATCATTTTCCTCAAACCATTGACAACTCCACTAACTCTCATCTTATTTTTCTTCAAATGCATAGAAAAGAACTTAAAACATAGCCAAAAATATCATATGATTCTTTGTCATCACAACCCAAAATTTAAACCGGTTCTTGTCCTCAAGCAACACAATAGCAAAAAGTTAGATTTATGTGAATTGTCGCTCTTTCCACCATCATACTTAACTAGCTTACCACTTCCATGCATGCGGAATAGACTTAGAGAAGATAGTCTTACTTTTAACCACATACAAGTCCAAGATACTCATACGTACCTCCTAAATCCAGTGAGGTTGGTCAAGGCATTTGCCACACTTCAGTCGTCATGTGATTGTACCTTCCTATGAGCTTGAAGCAATTCTAAACAGACATTCAATGTATATATCGTCACACACAAATATTGAGGTCTTTTCAAGGTTATAACGTGGCTGAGGTTAAGGTGAGATATATTTGGAAAAGTAAGCTAACAAACACTTTGGCTCATAATTCACGCCACCACACTTTCTTTTGTTTCATCCTTCTTAGTTTCTTTCCATTCTCCTTCGTTGTTGTTCTTCATGGTGGCTTCCCAGCTTTCTCATAAATGTGGTTCTTTTAAATGACAATTTAGGAATGTCTATTATGTTTATGTTTCAACTAGATCGTCTACCCATGCTGTCGCATGGGTGATATATAGTCAAAAACATAACTTGCAATTCATAATAGTATGTGACACAAAATCATCACAGTTTCTTTGATAAAAACAATACAATTGACTTAATGTGATTTTTTTGATAACAGAATTTCACTATCCATAAGTCGAAATACACTAACAAATATTAAACATATGCAGTCAATTTGAAATCATACCATACAACATTTTCAATGTAATAAAATCAATTTCCAATACATGTAATGACAGCAAAACTGGCTCACTTAGTTTCTAAATCACCTGTCAAAAATAAAATATATAAACAGTTTGGAAGGTATGAGTGTTTATATTAACATATATAACTAAACATTAACATGTTTCATTTAGAAATATGCCTATTGAACCTATACCAATAAATATTTATGCCTTTCAAAGCAACAAAATATTGTTTAGCTTGTATGGTTCATAGAATTTACCACATTTGATGTAGTATTAATGCAATTGCCATCTTCATCGGTCAATAGAGTTTTCAGTCTGTTTTGATACAATATTGAACTTAGCACATAAAAGCTCAAACTCCAACTCTTATACAGTCTCATTCCAATCAACAAAATAAAATGGCACCATTAGACACCCTATTAAACTAATACACGACCCAAGCGCCTCTTATAGTACACATTAATTTACCAAAACGACACTCTTTACCCCCAATTCCCCTCTTGCTCCTGCCATGGATTTCATTGACTATCAAAATTGTACCATTTATTGTTCATGCTCCTTCATACTCTGATAGATATAGTATTAAGATGGTAATACATAACAAAAGGAGCCCCTTACCCAATATGGATGAATTTGCAACAAAAGAGAGCGCATCCGGGAGCTAACATTTTTTTTCCGCGTGATTATGTAGAGGCATAGCATAGCCACAGCATATGAAACATTAAACAACATTAATATTGCTATGCACAAAACATAGCAGAGGGTAATAGTGAATTTTCATGTCTGAAAAATTACTAAATTGTGGACATATCAAATGCAAATTTATTACAGCGTAAAATTACTATGCAAAGCGAGGACATATTACTAAAATGCAGGAGGAGTGTTGAATGAATTTCAATGCAAAATGCAAGAATAATATGAAGCGGGTCTTTGAATTGACTCAAGAATTCCAACATAGAGAAAATTACCACTCAAATCAAGTGATTACAAAACTATGCAGCCACCAATATCTTAGCTAAGAAATCCGGTTTGACTCTTGACAAATTGCAAGTTTGAAATTAGTCGCTACTCAAATTGGTACAGAAAACAGAAATGAGAATCTACCTCACATGTTTGATCTATGTTACAGACAAATAAGAGACTATCCCTTAGCATGTAGCAAAACACAACATGGATACAACTACACAAAAGTAGGGAAAAATATAATAGGAAGTGTTGAGTAAGATGGGTTATTCCTGGTTTTATGCTATTATAAGTAAAAAAAACATGGGTTGATGCTTCATATGCTTGTAGGCAAGCCCCTTTTTTTCAATTTTTACGGTGCAAGAACTTCAACTAAACATCTAAATTTGTTGATCCAAATTAAAAAACTAAAAATGCCTTAAAATTCTGGCTTAAGAACAATTACCTTGGCATGAACCATTTTGTTGCCAACACACCTTATATTCTTTAACTACGAACTTGCACGCAGAGGTGTAAATACAACCATCACACACATGACAGAAACAAAACAATGCTAGTTAGAAATTTAAAAAAACATAAATTGATTCAAGTAATTAAATACATTGTAGCAAAAATACCTCCAAATAACTAGTATAAGAGATAATAGAAAATTAGATAGCACTGCAATAAGAAATCTCATCAGATTACAAATAACCAAAAATCAAAGTAAACAAATACTCTTACTCTTATTTCAACCAAAAATCTCATACATAGTGCATAGAATAATCTTGTGGTAAATAAAACATAATATTATGTCATATATATCAGTACTCGTGCCAATTTTTTTCTTTGTTGCTCCTAGCGATGGAACGAAATAAGATTAAACTCTTGTTGTGATTGGACTGCAATTCATAAATATTTGAAATTGAGTAACATAGCTAACTATGTTCGCTATTGCTGTGAACAATTCTACATTACAAAGAAAGAAGCAATAAAAGCAACAAACTAACAAATGATGAGTTCACAAAAAAAATTAGAGAGTAGCATCATGTTTTACCTTCCAACATTTCATAGTGAATCACAACTTTGTCATGTGTTGCAAAGTGATTTCATATTCAAAAAAGGAAACAACACCAATTCTCGACTTTGTTACAAAGTGGCTTCACCTCATGGCAACCCCAGAACATGATATTCAAACCGTTGGATCGATATGCATCAAATAAACTCTTGTTTGGATTCACGTTAAAAATCTATAACACGGTATATCTAAAAAAAGTTAACTGGATAAGAAAATAATCAAGGTCCATATTTTATTCCTTCTAATTCTCCCACATTACAGTACTGAAAGTTGAATTCGCAAAGAAAATAAAATAAAAGAATTCATTCAAGAATGTAACAGCAGTGAAGACAATTTCAAAGTCTAAATCTAAAATACACATTTGTAACCCAAAAAGAACATGAGTGGTGAAAGTAAAATATAATGAGACATTCAATCTAACATGTAAAGGGAGAATTAATTAAAGCTGAAAACTTTATACAAAAGGTGATGAAAGATAAAAAATGCATGGAAGAAAAAAAGAAAAAAGTCACTCTAGATCAGAATTTGAAGATGAACGAAAAATTTGTAATCTTCAGTCGCAAAATCTAAATCGCGTTTGAACGGAAAGCTTTAGAGATACGAAAATTTTCAGTGATGGTTTTTTCAATGGGTTGCCGTTCGCTAGACAATAGGCAATCACCATGGCATAAACCGTCACTGCGAGCTACCTTATCCATGAGCTACAGCCGCATTAACCTCCTTCCTTAAGAGGCTTCTCATTAAGGATTTTGTAGTTGTTCCTTTCAGAAAATAAGAATTAAAATGAACTGAAAATAAATTTTGAAATGAAAATGAAGAAGAAATAGATGGAACATTATAGAGAATGAATTGAAAAAGAAAATAAGAAGGGTGGGAGTAATGAGATATGAGGAACAAACGAAAGAGAAGGTTAAAGATGAATTTTTTCATGAAAATTGAACAAATGAAATGGTAGTAGAGACACACACAACTTGTTTGGGAATACATCATCCCCTTATTGAGTTTTATGAAAATAAATGTTGAGTGTGCAAGCAAGGATTAAGAAATGATCAACGACTGATATGATAAGTGCGCCTAATGGCAGAGATCTAAATGACTGGATTGTTTGGTTCCTAAATGATTAGGTTTAGGGTTTTGCAGAGGTCATTGCAATGTTAATTAGGATTAGATATAAGTATGATTACGCGTGAGAGTGTAAGTCCTCAACTTAATAACTATTTGATCATGTGCGGAATCCTAAAGGAGTGACGGCCTTTTAACCCGTATTGCACATAAGACCTTTAAGGTGATTGAGGAGCAACATGACATTTGAAGGGACAATATATCCCACTGAATTAATCGATTGAATAAGAACCCTCGTTTCATAACTAATAATTAGTTGTATTAATCTCAACAAAGAAATAGAGGAGATTCGAAGAATCTTAATTGATAAAGCGAAACTCTTCACTTTTAGGTGCTTGAAACCAAAAAACATAAACTTGGCTTTTGATTTTCATCACCGTTAGATGTATTACCTTCAATGCTATAATCGTCTTACCTAGCTATAACGTTGTATGGATTGCTAGCTAGCGGTTTCGATGGTTTTTTCGTTTTGTATTTTGTTTGTAATTACTCGAGTCCTAGCCTAGCACTTCTTATACAGATTTCGATCTCCTTTGGTTATAATTCATTTTGGCTTCTTAAAAAAACATTTACTTTAGGGAAAATTTGCTGCTTCTCTTTTCAATGTCAATGGATTCTCTCTTTTTTTACTCATTCATGCCATTGGTCCTAGGGCAGTTGAACATAGCAAAAGCATGAACAAGGCAACTATCAAATTATCAAACTTCACACTTCATCCATCAAATTGTTCATGGAGTGAAAATGCTATTTTTTTTTACTGAAGTGTGAAAATGCTTTTGGGATCAATCTGTGGGAGCAAATCAAATCAAGGATATAATGGCATATATGATGTTCGGGATAGAATCTTATGCTAAACGACTGAATCTACAAGGGACGTGTGTTGAGAAATCTTATGAAAAAACAATGTTAAAATTAGATCCTATCTTTTCTTTTGAAAAATCTTATTAAAAAAAGGTGTTAATTTTAAGTGACTTAAAATAATTTTTATTGACAAAAGTGACTTACATAGTTGAAATTGGGTTTTTAATCAAAATCAAATGGATGTAAATTGTTAACTTAGTATATAAGTTAACAGCCTCCGTGTGTAAAAGATAATTTAATAATAGTTACACATTGATTTTATTATAACTTTCTTTAATATAATTAAAATGGGGGTGTAGGGGACTAACTTGTCCAAATTGTTAAGAAACAGAAACAGATGGAGTATTTTATTTATTTATTTATTTACAAGTTGGAGTGTCTGTGTGTGTGTCTATATATATATATATATATATGTGTGGTTTTGCTAGAAGACACTTTTTATGAAGGTGTTTTTTAGCAAGTTATTCTATGAGCATTTATTAAAAAACACCAACTAATTTTTATGAAGGTTTTTTTAGCAAAGTTATAACTAAAAAGTGGAAATCACACCTTGAGGTGTGGGTTGCTAAAAGACACCTTAATGGATGGCTTCTAGCAATACCCACATATATATATATATATATATATATATAACTATTATAAGCAAAAATTAATATTTTAGATTCATTCATTAAATTATATATGTGGTATATAATAAAGATCATATACATCATTAATCGAATGAATCTAAAATATAAGGGCATTGGTTAAGCAACCAAAATAGGTAAGTTTTTAATAAAAAGTTGTGTAATTGTTACTTGGTCAATTGTACAGCTTATATTTCCAAGATAAAAATTTTACTTTTAAATTCCTTAACCATTGCCAATAGAGCACTGTTAGACCCTATAAATATTATTATGTTGTCATAGACAGGTGGGAAATTAATAAAAATCTGAATGTCATAGACAGATGAGAAATTAATAAAAATCGGTAATTCCTTAACAGAATAGACGGCCCTAGATATACAAGTTTCAAATTTTGAGAGTCCAAACCAATCTTAAGTCTAAGGTGGACCTGCTCAAATTGAAAAATAAAGTCTAAGCTGGACCATTAACATTGAAGCAAGCAATAGGTTTGAGAAATGTTTTATGGCATTACATTGTCGTGTTGGAGTAATCAATAAAGACCTTTTATATTTTATCATTCTTAGCAAATTGGAAGTTTTATTGCATCATTATATGATTTAATGACAAAAAAGTTAAAATTATTATTAACTTCTGTCAAAAACACCAATTTAAACCATCTTCTTAGTTAATATTGAATGATAATGTTAATGACATGGTTTGTTTATATCCTAGACCTAGTTATGTTAATTCTTATAAGTAGGATATAATGGGGAGTTTTGTTGTGATATAATCGGGGTATAAGGTTGTGAAAGCCTTGGAGCGACATTGATAGAAAGCTCTTACATTAAGGTGGCGAATTGTTGTCAAATACTGTTATTTTCAATTAGGTTATTAAAATACATAGAATCCTCCCAACGAGTGGCATATCCCTCTACTTTTCCATTCCTCCTCAGATCGATTAGCATTAAAATTCCCGCCACATTAAACACTTAAGAGGGTAGTTTTGAGTCTTCTTTTAGCTCTAAATTATCCATTTCGCATCATTGTTTTCTCATTTTAATTAAACAAGTGTTCTTCACGCAGATTTGACTTTCTAGTTGTGAGTTCGTCGTTCAAGTGTGGCGTCGTATTTTGTTTTACCATTTTGTGCGACGTAGTTTAACATTTTCTCCATTTGATTTGACATATCAACTCTAATCCATTACATAATTATCAATGATGATTTGGTCGTGAGATATATTAATGTTTTAATTACTTTAACATTATCATATTTAATATATATTATTTCTATTTTATATTATCGACTTAAATGTTGTGAACTTGTTGGTAGATTCATATTTTTTTTCAATTTTACCTGCACATGGAATTTATTTTGTAGTCAGTGTATTTTATCAATTTTAATTAATAAATACATATACCTCACATCTTCTGATCATTATTAACAAAATTTATATTTTAGATTCATTTAATAAATAATGAATTGATATATATTATAGACTACATACATCATTTATTAAATGAATTTACAAAAATATTTTTGCTTATAATAATAAACACTAGGCGTATATATTTTGTAGTTGAATGAATACCTTCGATATTTTTTATTTATAAAAATAAAGATATTTTACTTTTATATTAGTAAATGTCAAGAGAACCAAACAAATTCCAAGGCTATTTAATTTGACATTTTCTGTAACAATAAATTCGATCAGTTCCGAAAATGTATGGTATTCACAAATTGGCAGAGTTTAATATGTAATATATAATAAAAAAAAATAGATTTTTGTACCCAAAAAAAGAAAATGATTCTGACAGGTCAATGCAATGAGACATATCAGACATTACTATTTAGATGTTGGCTACTTCTCTATTCACTTGGTTAACTTTTAGAAAATTATTACTTTGATTTATTTTAATGGTAAAATTAATATTATTTATTAAAAAATCTTTTTTAATTGTAGTTGAAAATGTAGTTACCTTGTGTAAAATTTAATAAACAATTTTATATTAGTGAAGAAAATAATGAATGTTGCCGTAATAGTTGTTACTCTAAAGTGGAAATTACTTTCTGATAGAGAAAAATGGCTAAAGTAACAATTAATGAGATTTAGGGGGTGCAAATGAGCCGGGCCGTCAGGCTTTGCTTAAATAGGTCTGCCCTAGTTGAAAAAACTAAGGCCTAAACTTTAGTCTTTTATCTCTCAAAGACTTTATTTTAAGTTTGGCCTAACCTTTTTAAAAGTCTGGTTTGGCTTATTAGTTTGTCTAAAAGTTTAGTTTGTGTCACAAATTTCAAATAGAGTCCATTCATCCATTTTTCTTACTTTTCAATTAGATACACATTAAACTAATAAAACACAATCGTAAAATTTATATATGGATATAAACTCAATAATAATCATGTCTGATAACATGAAGGGTTTCAAACTTACTTAATATGATAATCATACTTAACCTTAGGCATATTAGTACCAAGCCTCAAAAGTTCACACAAATCAAATAACAATATGGGTATTTAATGATAACTTAACAAGCTTTCAAATAGTAAGAAACTGAAAACTAAATCAGCACTTAACAAGAAAAAAGGCATAAAATCATCAATGTGATAAAGAAAATCACCAACTTAATATGAAAATTTGAAGGAACTGTTATTATTTTTTGTATTACTATATAAATAATAAATGTGGGGAAATATAATATACTCATATACCATTAGATTTTGAAGATCTATTGTAAATAATAATCCTGGCTTATTCCCGCCCCTAATGAGATTGATGGAGTAAGGCATAAGTGATGTAGTTTTTGTACGTATCATAGTACAAGTTTTTTTTATGAGTTTTGTTAAGTTGTTTTAAAGGCACTTAGAATCCATATTTTTTTCCCATTGATGGATGCTACCTACTGATCCAAAAGATCAATGTGAAGAACTTCCAATGGTCTGGAGACTGAAAGTTTTAACAATCTTTCTTTTCTGACATGTTCTACAAAGTTTTAACTTTCTAAGTTTAGAGATTAGTCTCCAAGTAGCATATCTTAAACGTTTATGCCAAAGCTATTTTTCATCAACATTGAGAGAAGGCAAACTACCTTCTAATAAGTCAAATCTGAAAAGTTAATTTTCTAAAAATTGCCTTTTCTTTTTCTAATGAAGAATATGGATTTATCAGTTGAATTTATGACACTGCAACTGTTCTTATCAAACAATTCTTGATAACCATTGTCACATAATCAGGGGCGACTAGACAATTGATACATGTGGGTCTAAAATTTCAAAGAAACAATAAAGCAAACTATATCAAAAATAAGAAATAACATTGTTTGATACAATAGATTACAATGAAAATTGTCTCCTATCCATTTGTTGAAAATGAGCTTAAATGACATCATTGCTAATTTTTAAAAGAACATCTCTTTCTATATAAGTTACAATACGGTTATTTTGCCACTGATCACCCATTTTGTTACATAGTTGACTCTTCACAACTTTCATAGATGAATAAACACGTTCAATACTTGCAGTTGCTACCGACAAAAGCAAAGTCAACTTCAAAAACTTATAAATCATAGAAAATGTGTTGCGCTTATTTGTTTCCACAAGTTTTACACAAGGTTGTTGACTTGTTTTTCTTATTCTTAACATATCGTGTTTTATTTATAAGGGATAATAGTCATTATGGTCCCTGAATTTGTAAGGAGTAGCCATAATAGTCCCTCAATGTATCAAAATTTCAAATAGTTTGTGATTGTGCACTTCGTTAGTCAAAATAGTCTCTAACGTCAAACTATTTTGTTAATATTGACACATTAGTACTTCAATATACTTACTTATTGTCACTTCAAGGACTATTTTGACTGACAAAGTGCAAAATCAGAGAGTATTTTAGAATTTTAATACATTGAGAGATTATTGTGACTACTACTACAAGAAACTTGACATTTAGTGACAGCAAAAAACCGTAGGTAAATATCACTTGGCCGTAGGTAAAACCCGAAAAACTTATACCTATGGCCCTTTTTTTCGTGGTCAATAACGTACCTATTCCTACGGGTTTTTTTCCGTCACTATCTCCTATAGTGACGGAATTTTCACCGTTGGTCAAAACTACTTGGTTTTACCTACGGATTTTAGCCGTAGGTATAGAGCTGATTCAAAATAAAAAAGATAAAAATTTAGCTACATCCTCACATCACAATCCCAATGCATATTTAATTGAAATTTCATTTTACAAAAATTAATTTAATCAAAAACTAAATACAATAAATTAATTTATAAAACAATAAAATAAATCTTACATTATAAATTATAATGAATATGTAAGTCTTACAATGATGTCAAATTACAGAATAGCTAAAAATAACAACCTATGAGTATAATAAATGAATTTATTTTCATTTGGATTCAAAATGTAGTACAATTGCCAATAACAACAAGTAGGAAAATAATCCTACGATTCCCTTAACATTCGTGGCACCTTTGCCTCTTTGCCAAATTCAATTCCTTCAGCTTCCACAATCCTCCTCCCTAGACCCCTAATAAACAACATATACATAAATCTCATGCAAAAGAACATCAATAAAAACAAAATATAATCAAACACCATGAATCAACCATGTATAATTGACATATAATTACCTGGCCTACCAAACAAACTAAAACTAATAGAAACACAATGTCAGCCGGAATACCTTTCAAATTTA
>Ga0228711_1007857_pt1 | contig 15287 bp, 3 predicted proteins | sample MedpolnodulmetaG_2_FD_177996 | JGI IMG/M metagenome (GOLD analysis project Ga0228711, IMG submission 177996) | Root nodule microbial communities from Medicago polymorpha collected in Santa Monica, California, United States - brown nodules | ecosystem: Host-associated > Plants > Roots > Nodule...
TTCAAAAAAAAAAAAAAACTGAAAGTACAAAAATCATAAAATTGCAAAGTCAAAAGAAGAATCACAAAAAATGCTTCCGGTCATTTCTAATACTCTCTAGCATAGTTTACATGCAAATTTGGATATTTCACAATACTTGAACAAATAAATAAAAAATTGCTTAAACAACTCAATTACTTCAGTAGAACTAAATTGATACAAACAATTATCCTTATAGAAAGAAAGGAACTATCTACCGTCACTTGACGATTATTCAACCTACTGATTCAACAGAGTAATACAAAGAACTGCAAAAAGAGATGTTTATGTAAAACCAATTACCTATATGCAGTGCAGAAAAAATGATGTTAAGTCCTCAATTATATGAAAAACTAGTTTTTGAAAGAAAAAAGAAAGAATTGCTTTCCCACTTATATATAGACTATAGTCCAATGGAGCCAACCAAGTTATAGCTTTTTCTTGATGGTGACAAGTGAGATAAAAACTTAAATTTGATCGATTCAACTAAAATGTAACATTCATTTTTAAACCTTTAATTTTGGCATCAATGGGAAGTTCCATTATAAGTGATTATTGGCACAACCATGACCCACAACAAAATACATGACATATCACTAATAACCTTGCTAAGTATTTTTGTCATACATCAATTGAGGTCATCAAACTTCTACCAAGCTTGTGTAGCCAATTATTTTAAAGTTTGGTGATCACAATCATGTATGATGGACAAATGGGAGAAAATGTTCACCATTCATGGTTTATGGCCATCAAACTTCTCTCAACCCTCATTGGCTAATTAGTTTGAAGTTAGGTGGCCATGACCATGAACAGTAAACAATTTCGAAAGGATTATTGGTATATATCATGTATTCATAATATAGCCATGAGTCATTGTTGTGCCAATATTATATTATAGTCATTTGTTAGAAGAAGGACCAATCAATATTGAAGATATAATAAGAAGTGTCTCATACTAGATATATGACATCTGATATGAAATGAGCAACTACCTAGAGTGGATTAGAGAGATAGAATGAAGCGAGTGTGTTTGTAGGAGAAGTTAAAAGAGAGGTTGAAAGGAGTTTAACTTTGAAGAAATGTTGAATAGACTTTTTATAATGCAAAAGAATTTTTGAAGGTAAGTTTGTGTTAATAGAGCTAGATAGATACATTTAATGTCAAGGGAGGTTGTAAGTAGAGTAGGTGAAGAGAGGTTGAAAGGAAAAATAAATGTGAAGGGAGGATTGAATTTAACTTGTACTTAGAGAGTAGGTGAAGAGAGGTTGAAGAGAGCTTTAAACATGAAAGGAGGTAAAAGAATAACATGAATTTTTAGAGTGATTAAATTAAAATGTATATACTTTAAATTTTAACTTTGTAAGGGTTAGTGAATTTTGTCATTTAAATTTTCAAAATAGCAATTTATTCCTTTTTTCAGACCATAGCAATCACTTTGTGAGGGTTTTAGTTTTAAAGTGTAAACTTACAATATTTTAATTCAATAAAAGAGTTATTTGTAAAAAGAGTGTTGTTAGCACTATATTTGGTCTAAATTAGACCACTACACTTCAATCGTACGACTTCACTACTCACACTCTCCAATTGGAATGCAACAAACATTTGTGTTTGGCCTAAGGTCATCTCTCTCGATCGATCTCCCGACTTATCACCAACTCCTAACTTATCACTAACTATGAGTCATACACTCGACGTTAATATTGCAAATGAGATTAGTATTTTTCTTTCTCTTATTAGTGTTTTGGTAGTTCCTCTAAAGTAAATAATATTATTCGTTAAACATCAAATTAATTATGGATATTATAATTATCTTTCTGCGTAAGTGTATAATACATTATGTGTGAGTTAGAAATATCAAATATTGATTTATTTTTTTGTCACTTTACCAACAACTCACGATCAGAAACCTTAATGAATTGCGACTTTTGAGATTTCATTAATTGATTCTAATGCTTCTTCAAAAAAAATTAATTGATTCTCATAAATTGGGAACTTCACTTTCAGTGGGTAGATATATTTATGGAGGAACATAAATGCATCAGCTGCACTTTTGCTTGTGATGAGAGTGATATGGTTTCTGGTTGAGATTGTTGAGTGAACTTCATTTAAGTTGGGTCATGAGCAGAGTTCACGAGATCACCCACATCTAGGTCAGACCAACCATACAAGTGAGAGAGACACCACACTTTTACGTGAAATTTTTAGATAATGAGTTTATGAGTCTTCTCATGAATAAATATTGAGAGTATCCTTTTAATAATTAGTTAAAGGAATAATTGTTTTATTGAACACAATCAACATATATATACTAAATTATGAAGAAAAAAAAATATTGAGATGAAAATTTCGTATAAGAAACTAACTATATGAAAATATAGGGTCATATGGAAATAAGCATCATTATTATGTTGTTTCTTTCATTTCCTTTTCTTACATATTTAGTATAGAAAGAATAACACAAACAAATTTACCCATGATTTTCTATACTATGCATATGGAATATTGCATCAATTAAATAACAATAAATTCTAATAAATAAAATCGATTATCCATGTACTTCAATGTTTATAACCCACTAGCAAACATATATTATCATGATGATAGTTCAAGATAAGAAAGTAATATTTAATTGCAATGCAGTAGATGATAAGGAATAAATCAATCACTTTGCAACACTAGAGAAAAGAGTTCTTTCTCTGGCTGAAGTACACAACCTTGAAAGGTTCAAAAAGCCCAGAAATTTAAAAGAAATAGGACAATTTATTAGCATCCAAGCCTTGAAGACCTACCTAATCAATTCAAAAACACAAAAGACATGTTATGAACGTCCAGCCTTGAACAGTAGTAATGCAATTGTTATTGTTCCAATTTATATTAAAACATCGTTAGTATATTTCGATAGAAGTGGATGCTACTAGGGATCCATATGGAGATAAATATTACACTAGAGAAAAATAACCTTGTTTGTCACTAGTAAGGAGGGTTGAGACATGTATAAAATTCTTCTAGGGTTGAATAAATTGATTTATTTGAGTTTGATATTAGGTGTAATAGACACTTCAACTCTAACTATAGTCATTTCACATAGTTTACTTTACATACAAGTTACCACTATTTGAAACTTATTATAGTCTTAACTATTGGTTAACTCTTAGCCATAGTTAGTTGGAATTAACTGAAGGTAGTTATAGTCAATTGGACTTAGTTAATTATTTTCCTTCCACTTTTACTTCCATTGAATGTATATATACATGTACAACACTTTTTAAGTACTCAATTCAATTCAATGTTAATTCACATTTCTTCAATATTGTTGAAGTTCTCTATAAGGTGGAATAAATCTAGTCACATTTTTCTTACGTATCTGTTGAACTCACTTATTCACAATCGCTTTCTATCAAAACTTTATTAATTAGAGATTAGTTGGTCACTAGTAAGGAGGGTTGAGACATGAATAGAAGAGAATCTTTCAACGTATGAGCCCACTTAGGAACATAATGTACTAAATTATTTGGATAAAAATGGAATAAATTAAAGGTTAAATATATCATTCACCAATTTTCATCTAGATTTTCTATAAACAAATGTTCAAACATACAAAAACTGAAAGCTAAAAAATCATAAAATTACAAAGAAATCCAATTAAGAATCACAAAAAAAAAAAAGTTTCATGTCATGTCTAATACTCCCTAGCATAACTTACATACAAGTTTGGATGTTTCACAATACTTGAACCACAAAACTGATTGTTTAAACAAATCGATGACTTCAAAATAGCTAAATTGTTTACTATAGTCTCCATCTAAATTCAAACAATTGATACAAATCCTTACAGAAAAAATAAAAGAACTATCTACCGTCACTTCACAATTATTCAACTAAGGATTCAAAATAAGTAATACAAAAGAGCCCGAAAAAGAGATGTGTATGTAGAAATCAATTACCTAAATGCATGCAATGAAGAAAAATGATGTTAATTAAGTCTTTAATTATAAGAAAAAGTAGTTTTGGAAAAGAACATAGTTGTATAATCCTAAGGTGCATGCAAATAGAGAATAGAAAAATATAAATAAAAACACTCATAAAGTTGACATTATAAAGAGATGACGAGCAAACATATAAGAATGGCCCAAATACGGATCTTATTTCATTTGAATATAAAAAAAATTCAATACAACTGAACTACTTACAAAGCATTAATAGCTAGTAACATAACTAAACCTAATCCCTTTGCTAACTTACAGGGAAGTGGGAAGAGATCACTTCATCACATCTATAATTAAAGAGTGATTGAGAGGACAGTCAAGCGACAAAGAGGGAATTTAGATTTTTTATGTAGGCATGGAACAACAAAGAGGGATGGTACCCAATGTCATCATTGTCTTAAAATTCATCCAAGCAAATAACACAATCATGTGGAGATTCTAACCAACTCGCTTAAGTTATGGACGAGGTGTGTTTGTTGTTGGTACAGTGATGTGTGGTATTCATATTTTTATGTCATATCACCATTGTTTGAAGGCGAGTTACAACATACCCAATGGTATGATGAGGAAGATAGGGAGTGATTGTGATAGTGATGCATGTGCGGATGAGTTGAAGAAGTTGCGGTGGAGGGAAAAAATAGGGAAGGGATCGGTCGTCGTGGGAGGGGAAGAAGAATAAGGAAGGGATCGATTTATGAGTGTTTTTATCTATATGTCTTTATTTGCATGCACCTTAGGATTAGTGTCAATACAAACCATATACCTAAAACGGTGCTTATTGGCACAACCATAGCCCCACAACAAAGATGTGTTTGTTAGGGATGGCAGAATGGGTTGGACCCGCCGGGTTGGCCCGTTTAACCCACCACTTTTGGCGGGGTGAGTTGAGGTTTTGAACCCGCCACAAGTAGGGTTCCAGCTCCGCCTAACTCGCTAAAAAGTGGGGCAGTGACGAGGCGGGGCGGGTTGACCCGTTGAGTTGATATTTTAAAAATAGAACTTTTTTTTTCACTTTTTTTTATTTATAAGTCACAGTCAATTTTACAATTTTCACCTCCATATATTGGGGGAAAACATTCAATTAATTTTACCACTTTTGTTTTGATATTTAGCCTTATATTTTTAACAATTAGTTAATTTATAACTCATGGAGTGTTTATTTTCATTGTCTTATTGATTTATTATAGAATTTTAGATGTAATTTATATGTTTGAATAATTATTTTTATATTTTTAGTGAAGTCATTAGTTATATATTTAGATTTCTTTAAATTGGCTTTACATTTATATATTTTTACATTGTTTAAGTGAAGAATTTAATTAATAATTAAAAATAAAACATTGACGGGTCAACCCGCCGATCCGCCATAAGACGGGGCGGGGTGAGATTTTCAACCCTATTTCTCTAGTTGGTCCGCCACGCTCCGCCCCTTTTTAGACGGGATACTGATGGGGCGGGGCGGGTTGGCCCATTTTGTCATCCCTGGTGTTTGTTGTTGGTAAAGTGATGTGTGGTATTCATATTTTTATGCCATATCACCATTGTTTGAAGGCGAGTTACAACATACCCAATGCTATGATGAGGAAGATAGGGAGTAATTGTGATAGTGATGCATGTGCGGATGAGTTGAAGTAATTGTGATAGTCATGGGAGGGAAAAAATAGGGAAGGGATCGGTCGTCGTGGGAGGGGAAGAAGAATAGGGAAGGGATCGCTTTATGAGTGTTTTTATCTATATGTCTTTATTTGCATGCACCTTAGGATTAGTGCCAATACAAACTATATACCTAAAACGATGCTTATTGGCACAACCATAGCCCACAACAAAATACATGAGTGTAGGACATATCACTAATAACCTTTCTAAGTATGTTTGTCACACACTGATTATGGTCATCAAACTTCTATTAGGGTTGTGCAACCAATTATTTTGAAGTTTGGTAATCACAATCTTGTAACATATTTTGGATGAAATGTTCACTATTTCACGACATATGGCCATCAAACTTTTTTCAACTTTGTTTGGCCAATTAATTTGAAGTTAGGTGGCCGGTGCCATGAACGGTAAACAATTTTAAAAGGATTATTTGGATATATCTTGTGTTCATGGATATAGTCACAAGCCATTGTTGTGTCGATATTATATTATAATCATTTGTTAAAAGAAAGACCAATCAATGTTGAAGATAGAATAAGTAAATAAATATTGAGTAGAGTTTTGAGAAAATTTTACATAGATACAAACACAAATGAAATTATTTAGGCACACACACAACAATGAATAGAATCAAATGATAAATAAATTAGTCACATCATTAAACCAATTTATCTTTCTAAAAAAAGACATTTGTATGAGTGTGCCCAAACTTTTTACATTTGGGTTTGTCCCTAAGTAAGTATTTCTCTAGAGTTTTCACAGTGTAAAATGAATTTAAAGGTAACTGTATTTATAGAGTAGATGAAGAGTGGTAGACAAACACATTTAATGTGAAGGGAGATTGTGTGTCCAAAACAAAAATGTGAAGGGAGGTTGTGCATGGAGTAGATGAAGAGAGGTTGGAAGGGAAAATAAATGTGAAGGGATGATTTATTTAACTTGTACTTAGAGACTAGGTGAGAGGTTGAAGGGAGCTTTTAACATGACAGGAGATAGAAAAATAACATGACTTTTTAGATTGTGTAAATTAGAATTTTAATACTTTTTTTAAGGGTAAAAATTTAATACTTGAAATTGTAACTTTGTAAATTTGGTGAATTTTATCATTTAAATTTTCAAGATAGCAATTTAGTATTTTTTTTTTTTTTTAGTACACTAAGTAAATTAGAATTTTAATACCTTTTTTTAAGGGTAAAATTTTAATAATTAAAATTGTAACATATGTGAATTTTGATGAGTTTTGTCATTTAAATTTTCAAAATAGCAATTTAGTCTTTTTTTTTCTATACATTGTCAATCACTTTAATTAATTTTCTCGAATTCACACCACAATTTTAAAATAATATATTTGTCTTGATGTAGCAATAGACTATTTAGATTAACATACATGTCTTTAATTTCAATTGTTTTAATGAATACTTAAAAAAATTGATAGAAAGACTAAATTTAATTAATAATCTTTAGTTTAAGGGACTGATTTTCAATTTCGAACATTTGAGACTCAACTTCTTCAACCTTACATTTTGAAAGTGATAATTTATTGTTTTAGAATACGAAAGAAACAATAGGATCTTCAATGATAAACAATGTTCAATTTTACAGGTGGTGAATAAAATTAAGTCGCTGTCCTTTTTGTGGTTGAAGGCGAAGTTTCCTTCTCTTCCCCTAAACTATCATGGATGGTGGCTTTCACCTTTCACTATTTTAGGCATTGGTTAATGGTTTCTTGTCTGTATTGTTTTAGGTCGCTGTTTTCAGATTAGTGACCGTTGTAATTATTGTATAGACATTATTTTTCCTGGCATGTCTTATGCTTGGAAGGACCTTTTGGGTGGTAATATAATTCAGTTTAGCCTCTTCAAAGAAAAAAAAATTAATCCCCAACTTAAAATTTGATATATTGTCCAAGAAAAGCAAGCACTAACATAGAAAGTAATTTAGAATATTTCATCAAAATTTAAAGCATATTATATCTTGTTTCAGGTGATTTAATTTTCAATCTAAAGAGGTACAATATTATCTATGTTTTCTACATTTGCTAAATATTGGTGCAAATTTTGTAGTAAAGCCCCCACAATCCTCAATTGCATATATTTGTAAAGTGAAACAAAATCAAATGAAAAACTATGTGTCTCAAAGTGTCTACCCAGTGGTAAGAGCTTTATTTTGCAACATCAAAAGAGGGAGTTCAAATTTCATAAAGACAATTGTAAAATAGTCATTAATGTCATCATTCCTAATAATTAAATGTAAATTTTTTTTTTCATAATTTGCCTCTTGAAGTTTAGATGTTTATGCAATATTGTGGGTGGGTTTTGTTATCTTTTGCATTATCTCATCAATTGTATAATCTAAAGAGTTTTATCTTTTGCATTATCCAAAGAAAGAAATTCAGCAGGAGGTCGATGTGCTGCTTCATGTGGTGCTTAATGTGGTGCATGAGATCCTTAATGCTTGCTACATTCAAGTATGAACTAAGTATGAACTTCATACACAAATGATAAATCTTCTATTTTAGTAACTAGTGAAGAGATCATAGCTAGCACACAGTTAAAAAATTGATTTTAGTCACTAATTTGATGTTAGTTTCTTATACGAACTTCTTACCAGCTTATTGCAAATTAAGGTCCAAAATGTCGACATTATAAAAACTTCTAATACTTAATTAAGTTAATTGAGTCCTGAAAGGACAGTTTGAGTAGAACATTTTGACCTCATAGACATGTCCTCCAAGTTACACATTTCCCATGACATTATATGGATCAATCACTCATTTTTGCTATAAGAATGTTGTTTTTTTCCCGCAAGATCATTCATGCTTGAGAATGTCATTGTGTACATTTGAGAGCTTTGATATCTTTGAGGCTATCTTGTATGTACCATACATTAAAATTAGGGTTGATTTTTTGAGGTTGTCATGACTCATGACCACGATTTGAGACTTAATTTAACTATCAAAATTCTTGATGCAATCACAACTGTAGTTTAAAACTTGATTAGACCATCGCAATAATTTCCCCAAGATGCAAAATGTTAGTGGTACATAATAATAAACAAATTAAAGACATATTACACTAATCAGCTATTGTCAATGTCATTAATCTAGTGTGCAAGCACTAGTGAATATAACTTTTGATTTTCAATAGATGCAAAGTCCTACCAAGTTTTTGTTGTGTTTTTATTTTTATATAATATATTTCAAAAGTTAATACAATTATAACTATTATTGTGGCTTTATTCTTGCATGATTGAGCCATTAATTTGTTGCCATATAAAATATCTGTTGACGTGAACAAACAAATGATGATGAGAAAAGCTATCTTCTTCTTGCTAGCCCTTGATCGGTAGAAACAAAACAACTATTCGTTCCTAAAAAAATTACAAAGCCTACTCACGATAGTAAAAGCTAATTACTGGGTGCATCTCCTGTGTTTATCAGATTCAAGTTGTTCTGTCACCTCTGATATGAATCATATCAGAGAAGAACCTATTGTATCCTGGGAGGATATGCGCTTATGAGGCGGATAAATCATTAAGGATAGTGACTTCGTCACGCTTTAGGTTATATAACGGCTTATCATTTTGCAAGTCATGATTTCTTGTTTGTTTACTGCACCGTGATAAGTTTACTTGCTATCCCTCTTGTTTATTCTCTTTTATATTTAATTGATGCTTTTATTTATATGATGATTATTATTTATAGAGATAATTTATTCCTAATTTTTACAACAGTTTTTTTAAAGAACATTGAATAAATTAACAATCAATGAAAGTGTCAATACCAAACTTACCAAGTTGAAATATATTATATATCCACTCGCATATTAAACAATAAACACTGTAAAGATTAGCAATAGAGTCAAGATGGCTCAGTTGGTCTAAGGCGCCGGTTACGGGGAAGTGGAGAGATCACTTTGTCACAACTAAACCCTAAACCCTTTCCTAAGTTACGGGGGAGTGGAGATAGATCATTTCGTCACATCTATAATTACAGAGTGATTGAGAGAACAGGTTAGGTTTTTTATGAATCCAAGCTTCAATGCAATCGAAATGGAAGTTGTGGAAACAACAAAGAGGAAGGTACCAATGTGATCATTGTCTTAAAATTCATCCAAGCAAATAACACAATCACGTGGACATTCTTCTTTTGCATACTTAGTGGTGTAGATGGAGAAGGAGATAGTGCTTCTGACCAACTCGTCTAAGTTATGGACTACGTGTGTTTGCAGTTGGTCGTTAGGATAGTGACACATGGTATTCATATTTTTGCACTGTATCACCGTTGTTTGAAGGTGAGTTATAAGCAAGTGGATAAGTAGGATGAGGAGATACAACAGACCCAATGCTATGATAAGGAAGAAGATAGGGAGTGATGATGATAGTGATGCATGTGTGGTAGAGTTGGATTTGTGGTCGCCATGGGAGGGGAAGAAGAATAGGGAAGGATCGTGTTATGAGTATTTATATCTATACAAACTGTATACCTAAAACGGTGCTTATTAGCACAACCATAGCCCACAATAAAATAGGACATATCACAAATAACCTTGCTAAGTATGTTTGTCACACATTATTTTGAAGTTTGGTAATCACAGTTACATATTTGGGAGGAAATGTTTTCGAAAGGATTATTGGGATATATCATGTGTTCATGGATATAGTCACGGGCTATTGTTGTGTTAATATTATATTATAATAATGTTAAGAGTCCCACATTGGACAGGACATGGCCTGACAATATGTTTATAAGTGGGGGCAATCATCTCACGACTAGCACTATTGGGCTTGGTTCGTGAACATAAATGGTGGGTGGCCCAATAGCGGAAACCTGATAGCAGGTGGCCCAATGGATCTTGGAGAGGCTCTGATACCATCTTAGAAATCGTGGTTGGGCCTAACACAACCCCACAAAACTGGCTTGTGAGGTGAGGATTGCCCCCACTTATAAACACATTGTCAGGCCATGTCATGTCCGATGTGGGACTCTTACCAAATAATTTGTTAAAAGAAAGACCAATTGATATCCAAGATAAAATAAGTAAATAAATATTGAATAGAGTTTTTATAGTGTGAAAGGAATTTGAAGGTAACTTTGTATTCATAGCGTAGATAAAGAGAGGTAGACAAACACATTTAATGTGAAAGGAGATTGTGTGCCCAAAACAAAATTGTGTGAGGTTGTGGGTGGAGGAGGTGAAGAGAGGTTGAAAGGGAAAATAAATGTGAATGGAGGATTTATTTAACTTGTACTTAGAGAGTAGGTGAAGAGAGTTTTTAACATGACAGGAGATAGAAGAATAACATGAATTTTTAGATTGTGTAAATTAAAATTTTAATACCTTTGATTAAGGGCAAAAAAAATTTTACTTGAAATTGTAACTTTGTGAGTTTTGGTGAATTTTATCATTTAAATTTTCAAAGTAGGAAATTTAGTCCTTTTTTTGGTACACTAAGTAAATTAGAATATTAACTAGATTATTGATCCATGCGTCGCATGGGTTTATTGTTAATGGATTGACATACGAATAATAAAATGCAATATATAATTGGTAACAATGAAAAAAAGAACAGTTGAAAATCCATAGTAGATAAAATAAAACACTTCATAAAATGTATAAAATCTGAAAATATTGTAAAAGAAACTTCGGTAATCCTATCAATAATTCGAAAAAAGAAATATGAAAATTTTAGTACATTGGCATGTAGTTTCATCACACATTGTGAAATACTTCCTCATATACGACGTTAGACGTCACATTGGTATCTTCACCATCTTCATCAGTGATCAATATCTTTAGTCATTCTCTGGATGTAACTCTTGAAACAACAACATCCAACTGTCCGTGAAAAAATATAGGTGTTGATAGATATACAACATATTGACGATATTATGTATTATACTATTGTTAAAAATGCTTAGACTCAAAATTTATAATGGCCTCTTTACCATTATGTATTATACTATTCTTAAAATTTTATAATGGACTGTGTCTTGGGCTATAGATATTATGGCACTGACAAACTGTTTAATAGTTAAGTAATATTAAAAGGAATTTTTCACAATCCGTCATAAATAGGCATATAAATTAAAGCATTATATATATATATATATATACTCCATGAAAAACACACAAATATACATGGCATATGTATCAGACACATATTTAATCACGTCTTACAAATGAGAAAGCTTTTTTTTAGCCTTGATAATATACAAACTACATCTGCTTAGTGAACACATTAAATCAAGTACTGTTGCAGAATCACTTTCCCCTTCCTCTATATGCAATCCGATCCAAGGAAAGGTGATTCTCACCTCAAAATTCATTCACAGTTGCACAACTTTGCTTGCAAAGAAAGAAATAATAAAAGTATGCATAGGAAATAAAGGCTAACAGCAGAATAAGGTTTTGAACGAAACAAAATTCAGATTAAGTTCAAAAAACATGATATTACACGACACAGTCTGAATCCTTATATGATAGGCCAAGAAATTGCGACAAAACTAAATAGGAAGACTGCCAAAATTGGTGTAAACATCTCAAACTAGAAGAAAAAAAACGCAAAAAGGATATTTCAATTCTCAAAAAAATATGCATATCGATAAAATGCATGTTAAATTAGAATACCAGTTAAGCAGTGTTATGAGAGGAAGGTTGTAAGGTCACGTCCTTCCATTTGCAAAAATCAAAAAATCAAAATATATGATTCTTCTGCTGTCTGTGTAATTTACCACGGTTTAGTTTTTTTTTTTTTAGAGAAACACGGTTTAGGGTTTTCTATATATAGCCGAGTTTCTATGGAAATTAGGGTAGCCGAGTTTGCATGGAAATTAGGGTATTCTGTTTGTAAACGTATTAAATAAGTGTATAACAACTTGTCAAAAAAAAGTCTACAAAAGCAATAAATATATACAAACAATGACACAACAAGATAGGAATGAAAAACTCATCAGTGAGGAGAAATATTAGGGATTGCTGCATTTTAGAGGAAATTTGTTAGGTTAAATTGGTGCTAATCTAATGTAACATTTTAGAGGGAAATTATTAGGTTAAATTGTTGCAGACCTAACAAAATTAATAAATAAGGATACCATTTTTTAAGGGTAAAGTTTGAATACTTGAAATTGTAACTTTGTGAATTTCGGTAAATTTTGTCATTTAAAATTTCAAAATAGCAATTTAGTCTTTTTTTTTTTTATACGGTGTCAATCACTTGAGTTATTTTTCTCGATTACGTACCACAATTTTAAAATCATATATTTGTTTTTATGTAGCAAGAGACTATTTAGATTAACATACATGTCTTTAATTTCAGTTGTTTTGATGAATACTTAAGCAAAAATTGATAGAAAGACTAAATTAACTAATAATCCTTACTTTAAGGGACTGATTTTCAATTTCGAACATTTGAGTGACTTAACTTCTTGAACCTTACAGTTTCATGGTGAAAATTTATTGTTTTAGAGTATGAAAAGTGGACATATATAGCAAAGAAAAATTAATCCCAACTTAAGATTTGATATATTGTCCAAGAAAAGCAAGCACTAACATAGAAAGTAATTTAGATATTTCATCAAAATTTAAAGCATATTATATCTTGTTTCATGTGATTTAATTTTCAATCTAAATAGGTACAGTATTATCTACGTTCTCTACATTTCCTAAATATTGTTGCAAATTTTGTAGTAAAGCTCCCACGATCCTCAATTGCATATATTTGTAAAGTGCAACAAAATCAAATGAAAATATGTGTCTCAAAGTGTCTATCTAGCCGGTGATAAGAGCAAAATTTTACGACTCGAGATTACCTTAACTCATTTTACCTATGTAAATTCGATTTGTAAACTTATACGAGTTTACCTAAAATTAAAATTAAATAAAATTTATTATATACATGATATATGTAAGCTAATATAATAATGCAAATAGGTCAATAGTATAAAATATGACTTAATCATAAAAACAAAGTGTGCATAACCATCATAACAAAGAGTTAGGTTCAACTGTCCTCGTGAGCTTAACTCATTTGATAAGGACAATGCATAATATATACAGGGTTCGGGGTTCGAACCCTGAATACCACAAACAAACAAAAAAAGAGTTATGTTCAACTTAGCATCAAAATACAAAATTAACTTGCAAAATCATAAGTTTCATAAGTCTCTAAACCATCCAAAAAAGTAAGTTTCTAAAGTTGTTAATAAAACTATCAAAAAAATAAACTAGTTAATTTTTTTTCAAAAGTTCAATCATTCTAAAGTTTCACAAGCACATTTAGTATTCAGTAAATCACACATGAAAGACAAAAAATTACATGTTTCAATACCTTGGGCTTGAAAAAAGAATTGGGTTTTGAAAGAAAATGAACAAAAAAAAAAAATGGCCCAAAAAAAATACATTTAAACGTAAACTCGGACGAGTTTAACACATGTTAACTCGGTTAAACTCATCAAACTTTCCGATTTCACAAAAACCCATGTTTAACTCCGAGTTAACACGTTATTAGCACTTAAAAACATAAACTCATACGAGTTTACAAGTTAACACTCGATTTGTGGATAGCTGTAAAATAGTTATTATTGTCACTATTATTAATAATTAAATGTAAATATTTCATAATTTGTCCCTTGTGGTTTAGCTAATGTTTATGCAATATTGTGGGTGGTTTTTGTTATCTTTTGCATTAGCTGATCATTTGAATATTCTTGTGCTGGTGGTGTATCCAAAGAAAAAAATTCTACAGGAGGTCGATGTGCTGCTTCATGTGGTGCTATAAGTAATGCATGAGATCCTTAATGCTTGCTACATTCAAGTATGAACTTCATACCCAAATGACAAATCTTCTACTTGTAGTAACTAGTGAAGAGATCATAGCTAGCACACAGTTCAAAAATTGATTTTAGTCACTAATTTGATGTTAGTTTCTTATATTAATTTCTTACCAGCTTATTGCAAAATTAAAGTCCAAAATGTCGATATTATAAGAACTATTAATACTTAATTAAGATGACTAATTCACTATTTTGATCTCATAGACATATTCTCCAACTTACATTTTTTGAATGCCATTATATGGATCAATCACTCACTTTTGCTCTTAATTTGACTATCACAAATCTTAATGCAATCTCAACTGTAGTTTAAAACCATTATTAGAAAATCAAAAGAATTTCCTCAAGATGCAACATTTAGTATTCCATAGTGATAAACAAATTAAAGACAAACTACACTAATCAACTATTTTGAATGTCATTAATTAGTTTAGTGTGTAAGCAGTTAAGCACTAGTGAATGTAACTTTTGATACCCACTAGTTGCAAAGTCCAACTAAATTTTCTAAGAGTACGTGTCACTCCCATGTTAAGAGAACATAGACATGTCTATCATGAACAAATTGAATTACACTTCTATCATGAATCATATATTAAATATTAAACATTCCAAGAATTAATAAGAAGTCAAGATGGCCGAGTTGGTCTAAGGCGCCAGTTTCAGGTACTGGTCCGAAAGGGCATGGGTTCGAATCCCATTCTTGACATTTCTTTTATTTTTCTTTTTATTTTCATTTATTGAACAATTCCACTTCTATAGTACGAAATTCAAGTCCAAAAACAGTTTTTTTTTTT
>Ga0228711_1007858_pt1 | contig 15285 bp, 15 predicted proteins | sample MedpolnodulmetaG_2_FD_177996 | JGI IMG/M metagenome (GOLD analysis project Ga0228711, IMG submission 177996) | Root nodule microbial communities from Medicago polymorpha collected in Santa Monica, California, United States - brown nodules | ecosystem: Host-associated > Plants > Roots > Nodule...
TTCCAGAACCAATGACAAGGTGACACGTGTTAACTTTGGACACGTTTCACTTTGTCATTGGCTGTGAGATTTTTTTAATAAAAAAAAAGTATATATATTTTTTAAAAAAAATTGTAAAAAAAAAATCTCAGAGCTAATGACAAGGTGACACGTGTCCAGGAGTTAACTTTTTTTTTAAAACCCTAACGGAAACCTAACAGAAGGGACCAAAACGAGACTAAAAAAAACTTAAAATCCTCAAACAATCTTTTTTTTAGTTAAGGGACCAAAGCGATACCAACTAAATACTTAAGGGATCAAAAGAGCATTTAAGCCTTATTTTTTTTTTAATTATTTTTTAGGCAAAAGGAAACAATCAGAGAAGGGCGAAGACAAGCATGACACCTCTCTGAACAAAGTAGCAAGCATAAGCTCTTTCGAGCATGAAGTACCAGGGAAAAGGCAAGCATGACACCTCGAAACCTGCAAATCTCAATAGATTTGGAACAGTCAGAGAATCAAAGAAGTCAGACCACCAAATACAACATGTATAAAAATATGTAAGAACTCAGATCGAGGGATGAGTCCAATACGTTAGTAACCAGACCATTTCGGGTTAAAAGAACCAAGCCCTTTTGGGTTTACGAAATCGAACCACTGCAAAAAGGTTAGATCAATTACGACCCAACCTTTGATCAAAAACATAAAATAACAAAACATAACAGTTCAAACGTACAACTCTACAAATCGTACATAAAGAAAACGAAAAAGCACAACCACCGAAGCAGACAACTGCCTTAAACTTGAACTTCAAGAACCCTAATTTGTTGGAACAAAATTGGATTTGTACAATGCCTCTAAAGTTTTGATGATATCAAAGTATTAAAGAACAATTGGATATGCTAATACATGTTTAAGAGTGCATGGTCTTAGATTAAAATTCAACAAGGCTTGAACATGTATAAGAGCATCAGAAGCATAAGAGAAGCTAAAAGACTTGGTAGAAGATCTGAAGAAAGGCCAATCAGATGTCAACATTTTGGATCATAAGAGAAGAAGTCACCCAAAAGCAAGTGAAGACCATACTTTGGACAATCAGGATCTGAATCACTCAGACTTGGAGTCACCCATACTCTATGACATCCAGCCTCGGAGGGACTCAGAAGCCTAGTCACATTTGTCTTCATCTAAGAAGGGTCACTTTCAGTAAGTACAATTTGTCTTCTTCTGAATCACATGCTTAGTTAAATTCAAGTACAAAAGGAATAAAACAGATAATTCTATCTGCAACAATGGATTTTAAATGTCTCTTCAAACAACATTAACCACAACATGCAACATTCCAACATATTTGGTTTGAAGCTTTTCAATGACTCTTAATACGCTGACACTCTCCAACGTCTCTCAAATCCTTTCCTGTATAAGGAGCTGAAGACTTTAAGAATACCAACGAGACTCTGCAATTTTAATTATGCCCTTACTCTCTCAAATATAAAAGCGCATAGAATACTTAAGAATTTCTTACTAAGTTCATGTCTTAAAAATTCTAAAGTCTTAAAAGTTTGTTTTATTTTGTAATTGTTTACACCTTTGATTGTATATCAAGTGTAAGAAAACTCTTTTATTGTTAAACTCTTAGAAGTCTCTTTTAGTTGTGATTGAGCATTTGAAAATCTCTTGCTTGTGTACTTGAGCATAGAAAGTTTGTTGGTTGCGTCCTTGAGCATTTGTAATCAGTTGTGATTATAGTGAAAATCTCTTGGAAGTGGAAGGGGACTGAACTACGCCTAGATTGTAGGAGCAACTAGTATAATTGATGTGTCTGCTTCTCTCTCTCTCTCTATATATATATATATATATATGTATGTATGTATGTTTGTTTTACACTATTGTTATCAAACTCTGAGTCAGACTGTGAACATCTTCACACTCTGACCATTGCTAAAACACTAAGAAAAACTTAAAAAAAGTCAACACAATTCAACCCGTTCTTGTGTTTTTCTCACCTTAATAATCACCAAATGCGATCCAATTTCCCTTTGTCTTCTCGAGAACCATAATCCCCAAATTTGTGTTTCCAATTCAAAGAGAAGATGAACTTAGGGATAATATGGTCATTTCACGTTTGTCTGAGATCCTCAGGCGTATTTTCATCTGTTTACACCAAGTTTCGATGTGTCAGCAAGCAAATGAATTAGAGCTGTCAAAATGGGTCAGACCCACCGGACCAACCCATTAGCCCTCTATTCTTGTGTGGGCCAGGCCGTAAAAAGGGCACAAAAAAACGATCTTATCTTTTTGGGCCAGCCCACCAGGCCTGTATTTTACAAGGGCCGGCCTAGGTTGAGACATTGGGCATGCGGGCTGGCCCTTTAAGAATACTAAAATAAAAAAAATAGTATATAAAATAGTTTTATTATGTAAGACTAAATTTTATCGTCTTCAAGTTGCATTTTGTGAGTTTTGATAACTACTCTCTACTTTTGTATTGATGTTTTTGTGTTATTTATCCCTTATGAACGTTGATTTAATAATTTTATTTATATGTTATTTAACTAAGTTTATGAATACATTGATATATTTGATGTATAATAATTTATCTTTTTTTTTTTTGAAATACGGGCTGGGATGGCCCATCGGGCCATGTAACTCATTATTAATTGGGTTGGACTCAATTTTTATATCCCATGAATAAAGTGGACCGACCCTCTCTGGCCCATTTATATGAACTGGCCCACCGAGCCGAGGCGGACTGGGCTGAGCCAGCCCAATTGACAGTAACCAATCAGCTCTAACACATCAACAAATTAGTGATGTGGTTGTCATTACCTAGGTTGAGAGACTATGTCAAGCGATTAATATTTGTAGGTCAGATTTAAAAGGATTAGCAAGTTCAGGGATCAATAATTCAAATGACCCTTATTTACATGAACTAAATATATAAATATAAGCCTTTAAATTTTAATAGAAAATACTTTTATTTTTATTTTTTTAAAAAAGAAATAAGTTTTAATATTAATAGTGTACTTTGTTCACATTTTTTCTGGTCAAGGGACTGGAATTTATTATTAATTGTTATTTATTAGTTTTGTAATATTTAATATTTATTTCTATTATTAAATTTTTTATATTTAAAATTATATTTTATTATTTCTATCCATATAACACGTCATTAGTTTTCATATATTAATTCATGGTCAATACAAAATTATAGTCAAACTTTGATTTTGGAAGGAACGAGTATTAAATTGTGATAATTGTTTTCCTATTTTTTTCATAATAAAAAAGTATATATCATTAATTAGGTCAAATATTTTTTTTGGTATAATGTTATTTTTGTAAGTTAATAAATATTTCCATTCATTCAATTTGATACTACCAAAAAAAAATTATAAACAAAAAAAAAGAAGAAGAAATATCAATAAATAAAATGGGAAATAATCAAGTGCAAATTGTTTAGGAAGGGTACACCTAGTCTTTCAGAAATACCACGTATGAAGAGCTTATCACCTTTCAAATTTTTATTTGCTAACTACAATTACTCTTCATTTGCTTTGCTTTCATATGCACAAGGAAGTATAAAATCAACTTAAGAAAACCAAATCTATCCCATTGACCACAATGTCAGAAAATAAACGCTCTCATGAAGAGTCTCTCAAAGAGAATGAGGAGACCAAGAAAGAGATGAACAACTTGCAAGAGCAACCCAAATATGAAATTGGTAAGCATTTTTTCTTCCTTCTTAATCTTATCTCAATAATGTAATCGTTGCTTCTTGTATTTTCTTATGCACTCCCATCATTTGTTTCATAAATGATTGTTGTTTATTTATATATATATTAATTATCTTGCTTATTTGTTTGAAGTAGGATCAGATCAAATGCATCCATCTAATAATGAAGAAGGAGATGAAGAAGAACAGGAAGATGAAGCTGAAGAAAAAGAGAAAGCTGGAAAAGTAGAGTATGTTAATCCAATTTCTCATATATTCTCTCATATACTATATCATTTAGCGTTTTATCCATCAATCATTTATTACCCCCTTAAAATTTTTATGTGGATTTTAATTACTTCATCTAATCTTAAATATAAGCAACAAAAATACATATATTTGGTTTAAATTTGGATCAAATACATTGCTATACTTAAGATCTACTTAGGATGTATATGTATCTTTGTATGTTGGTTTCTATGAGGTAGCTGAGAGTGTCACTATGTTTTTCACTTGCATGATCTCGGTTCAATGCATCAACATGTATTTCTATGAATTATTTGCTACTCTTTCTCAATATATTCTTAGATAGGTGTTTATTATGATTTAATCTTGGCTTAAATATCACTTGGTCCTTAACATATTTTTGAAGTTCAATTTGATATAATAACATTGAAATCTTTAAAATGAGTCAGTTTGGTCTTTAAGGGTTGTCTATTAACACAAGTTAGTCATTTCTGTAAAAAAAAAATGACTTACTACCTCCGGTCACATTTATAAGTAAATATTATTTTTCAAGTTCATTAAATAATTGACGCATTTGGACTATAATATAGTTCAGATACTTTAATTATTTAATGAATTTGAAAGGGGAATAATTGTTTATAAATGTGACTAGAGAGAGTAGTATATTAGTAAAATTACTAAATTTTGGTTTAATTTTTTTCTTGGAATTATAATACAAAATCTTTTATTAAATTAATGTAAAAATAAGTCTATAAATTGTTGAATGTCATGTACTTTTTTGTTTAATACAATTATATATGTCGAGGTGTCAAATGATTAGATGAGACAAAATTGAGTTTTTGTTAGTCATTAACTTTCATAAATGTTGAATAAAAGATAGACTATTGATGATTAGAAAATTTTAAAATTTAATGAGTAATTTGTTGAGATATTTATGCTACATAAGTTTTAAAAATAAATTAAAAATTGAAATAAAATAAATATTTAGTTGATATGATCAAAGTAATATATGAAGTTTGTTGAGACATTTACTCCAAATAAAATATTAGTTTTAGAAAATAAAAAAATAAAAAAAACTGAGAATAAACGTGGAAGCGACATGTGACGTAAAAAACCTTACTTTATAGACACACACACTTGATTGATATGGAACTTCTAACTCACACTTGGCACAAATACATGTCATAGACTCACACACTTTTATATTGTATGTGTAGGCGACACACATTATGATTCAGGAAATCCTTTTAAAATACAATTTTTACCAACCCCATTTTCACTCTAGAATGACTTTATTTTAGCGAATTTAATGTATCAAAATGATATTTTCAAATAAATATATATATATATATATATTAAAATGGTCGCAATATGTTTCAACTTTCAAGAGTTACTTCGATCTTAGTATCAACACTATAACTCTACGAATACCTCGGAAGAGTGTAGCTCTTTTCTAAATTAAGAGGTCCTTTTGTTATCTTGTGTTTATCTTCTCCATTTTGGGTTATTGTTTCGTATATGGATTAAGTATGCTTTGTACTGGGTTAATATCTAGTAATCTCTTCGTTGTTTCAAAAACAAAGAACCACCTCTCTAAAGTAGGCATGTTTACTTCCAATTTATTTTTATTTTCTTTTCAGCTAATAAAAAAAGAGAGTATAGATCAAATATATACTTCATAAATTTTTTTAAAAAATTCTAGCATTTTTAGATTTTAGTTTAAAATGTCCAAACAATATTTCTACTGTTTCTAAAAATGTATTTTTTCCAGTTTTTGTATTCTCTCTATCACAATTGTTATTATGCAAGTCTTCAATGTCCTTATTAGCAATTTAAAACAAATAGCAGTCTAAGAAAATGAAAAGTGAAAATATTTTCATAATGTAACGAATCCAACATTCTAACATTTATGGATTCCTCTATTGGTGCTTATTTGCAGATATGTGAGCAGAGATTTGTCAAACATACGTGAGATTGAGTGCCCTATTTGCTTTGGTATGTAATTTATTATTAATGCTATATTTCCTTATTTATTACTGCAAATATGGGTAATTTTACTTAAAAAAATTGTTCTAATGAGAAAATGTAACAATAGATGATCAAATGAAATGGTCAAAATGTTGAACAAACCAATTTAATATTAGTTTATAAGTAAATCTATAGTAATATTTAGATTATATATATGAAATTGTGTTGTAATAATTGCACATAACTTTGCATAAAGAGTAATACATTTTTTATTTATGGTATTGGTAAATTCCATTCATGAATAACGTATGTTTAGCTTCATAATGTTTATCTTTGAGAAAGAAAGTCTTTCTAAGAAAAATGCTTTGTTTAAAATTAGAGGTACAATAGGGTACTAAAAGGCGGAACTTGATAAACTCTAGTTTCACTTTTATTAACTTCCTAGTTAAATAATATATATATATATATAAAATTATAAACATTTCTAGTTTTAATTCTTAAGATATCTCTAAATAATTGTATATTCATAAATAAATTTTGAATTGTTAATAATACTTCTCTCTCTTAATTTAAAAATTCCTTCTTCATGTGGGGTCCTGCTCTCATTTGTGCAAATCTATCTTTAGTGTTAAGATTTTATCTCCATGTCCTATTTATTGGTACAAGTAGATAATCTAGACACATTTCTAGTTGTTTGCTTAATTATTTTTTTTAAAAGCTCGATGTTTCCTAATTTTTTTTTTGAATGGCAAAATATATATATAAGAAAGAGGAACTGTACAAATACACCAAAAAAGCCATCAAAAGGAGCTACCAAAAAGAGAGACCCCCAGGACAAACCCCCAGGAGCCACTCCATACAACCACCTGAAAAAACAAAAAACAAAAGCGGAAGAAAAGAAAGAAAAGGCTACGCCAAAAACACCAAAGCGCCCACCAAAGCTGCCAGGGCACGAAGCCAAAGGACAAATCCCGAAGCTACCCAGGAGGGGAGAGACAGAAGCCCCCACCCCAACCCCCAAGCGAACCAAGGCAAACCACCACCAAAACCCTACCGATACCAGCACAGGACGGGCTGCACCTCCCACTCATGATAAGAACAGGAACTAGCAAGGCACTTAGCCAGGAACCACTTCCAGGCTAAGAGTTTCACTCTATCCACCACAGACTCCTCACGGAGAGTGCCACCAGCGAAAGCAAGGTCGTTCCTAGACGTCCAAATGGTCCAAATAACAGCATGCCAAACCAGGAGCAAACCTAACCTAACTCTTTTCCTCCTACCAAGGCCAGTGAAGGCCTGAAAGAGCTGAGCAAGACCTCTAGGAATAACAAACTCCCAACCCAACCACCTAGAGACTTGATACCAAACCGGAAGAACAACTGGACAAGTGATGAACAGGTGAACCGCAGATTCTGACGGGACGGGGTAGGAAACACACCCAAGATCCCTCTCAGGAAGAGGAACACCACGTCTAATAAGATTAGACCTATTTGGGAGCCTATCAAGAAGAAGCTGCCAGGAGAAGACAATCACCTTAGATAGGGACCAAGACTACGCATCCTCTCGATCCAGTCTGGAATGTCTGGTAACAACCAAAAGTAACTCAAGCATAAGGTCCGCTTCCCACACAAACAACGACCTCCTCCACCTAAGGTCCCAAAACCAAGTGGTCCCCTCCCAAACACCTAAATCCCCCACTTTCCCATCGGCCTGGAGAGAAACCTGGAAAAGACGACGAAACCTATTCCTAAGAAGAATTGGGCAACACCACGGATCATGCCAGAAACTAGAGGAGAGACTGTTCCCAATAACTCTAGCAACCCCAGAAGAAAACTAGTCCCCAGTGGTCGCCCTGTCACTTCCCAAGAGAGAAATATTAGACCACAAGGAAGAGACACCACGGAGGCCGGAAGGTCTTCCCCCAAGATGAGGAGAAGGATAACAAGCACCATACCGGGCAACAAGGATCTCCCTCCACAAACCTCCGTCACCTTGCAGGAACTGCCACCGCCACTTGGCCAAAAGGGCGAGGTTCACCTGGCGGAGATCCCTCACCCCCAGCCCCTCTCACGCTTCGGTTTACAAAACACAGACCAGGACACCCACATGATACACTTACTCCGCCTAACCCCGCTCTAGAGGAAGTCCCTCTGAAGGCGAACAATCTTCTTCCAGGCCAAGATAGGCATTTTCATGACAAACAGATAGAAAATAGGAATGACATTAAGTACGGAATTCAGAAGAACCACCCTACCACCCATGCTCACATATTTATTACCCCAAGAACTAAGCCTACTAGCAAGCAAAAGAAGGAGCGGTTGCCAGGTTTTTTCAAGGCGCAGATTAGCCCCAACAGGTAAACCCAAGTAAGTGAAGGGAACGATACCCGCCCAACAGTGAAGGAAACGCTCAGCTAGACTAAGGAACTCCGACCCCACATTAACCCCATGACATAACATGACATAACTCTTCAAGAAATTGACCTTCAACCCGAAAGCTAGCTCAAAACAGCGAAGAATGGTTTTCAAAGCCCACAAGTTCGCCATCGTAGCCAAGAACAAGGTATCATCCGCATATTGAAGATGTGAGATTGCGAGCCCAGAGTTAATCAGCTTAAAGGCATGATATAAGCCTGTGGCTTCGGCAGACCTAACCAAACCACTCAACCCCTCCACCACTAAAAGGAAAAGAAACAGAGCAAGAGGGTCACCTTGTTTCAAACCTCTCCTAATATCAATCTCCTCAGTCGGGCAACCGTTCACAAGAACCGAAAGCCTACCACAAAAAACACAGGCACGAATCCACCTACACCACCTCTCACTGAAACCAAGTCTCACCATCATAGACTCAAGGCAACTCCAGCTAACTGAGTCATAGGCCTTTTCAAAATCCACCTTGAAAATGAGGCACTCCTTCTTAGATTTCCTCGCCACATCAATAACCTTATTCACTGCAACCACGCCATCCACAAGTTGACGACCTTTAATGAAGGCAGATTGGTTGAACGCGATAAGCGAATCCATAATAGGTGCCAGCCTACCCGCTAACACGTTGGCCACCAACTTTTAAAGAGAACCAAGGAGGGAAATGGGACGAAAATCCCCTATCCTAGTGGGAGAAGGCACCTTAGGGATTAACGTAACAAAGTACGAGGAAAAACACCGCGGGAGGGTGGCAGAATGGAAGAATTGGTGGAACATGATATTCACTTCCCCTTTCAACAACTCCCAAAAACTTTTGTAAAAGGTGAAATTAAAGCCATCAGACTTAATCACCACCTTTCTAATCTCCTCCTCGCTAAAAGGAACAACCAAATCCCTGGCCTCCGCCTCAGAAAGACTAGGCAGAGGAACCCTATCCAGAGTAGGGCGATCCAACATAGAGTCGGAGAAATGATCTCTGAAATAAGTCACAATTTGCGCATGAACCTCTGGAACACTCTCAACCCACCTGTTCCCCACCCTTAAGGTGAAAATAGAATTTCTGCGCCTTCTCATCTTAATACTAGAGTGAAAGTGCCCAGAATTAGCATCACCTTCCCGAAGCCATTTAGTCCTGGATCGTTGAAAAATTTGGGAATCTTTCACTCTCAGAAGCATCCATAAATCATGAAAACCCTTAAACCTAGCTTCCATATCAACATGCGACAATGATCCCTCTTCAGCCTTAGGGTCAAGCAAACTAAGAACATCCACCTGAGCATCAATGCGTCCGTCCAACCCACCAAAAACCTGAGCAATCCAACCTTTCAAATCGACTTTCAAGGCCTTAAGTTTGGCCGAGAGCCTCACCGCCATCCACTCTGGAGGCCTAGACCGATTCCAACAATTGCTCACAATATCCCCCAACCCTTGATGACCAAGCCAGAAATTATTAAACCTTAACGATTTCGGGCCCCACAATTGGGAGGAGTATCTCAACACCACAGTGCTATGGTCTGAGACATCTCTGGGGAGGGTCCACTTAGTGGCCTCACCCCAAAGGTCCCACCAACCACCAAATATAATTCCCATTTACAACATATATGATATATCTATATAAATGTTCTTATGCACATATGAAATCTTTATTGCATTGACAACTAAAGTAATTTGTATCAATATTTCGTAATAATAATGACCGGATGCTATACTAAAAGGTGATAGTTGATTTCATTATAAGTGTAGGTATCATACGAAAAACAAAAACTATAAGAGAATGCTTGCATCGTTTCTGCGGAGAGTGCATAGAGAAGTGCATGCGCTCTGGGTTTGTCCTTAAACTTCCACTATCTTTACTTATCAATATTACACATATTTTTAGTTTGAATTGTATTGATTTTTTTAGCTGTTATATGTTTTCTTGTCATTTATTGCAGTAAAAATGAATGTCCTATTTGCCGCACACATTGTCCTACTGAACTCTCACTGAGAGATGATCCAAATTATGATGCATTGATTGCTTTGTTGTATCCAGATATTGACAAGTTTGAGAAAGAGGTAAGATATACATAATTATTTCGTTTTACATAAACAATATATTATATCTTAATGAAAAGCTAATCAATAAGGTTATGTTCGACATAGGAATTGGATTTGCTTAAAGAAGAGTTTCCCCAGCTACCTATAATGGAAAAACTAGAGGAAGTTGTTGATCGTGAAGAAGAAGAAGATTTTGTTGCTCAAATAATTGTGCACGCTGTAGTTCATTTTCATCATATGAATGATGAAAATGATTTTGCTGAAGAACCATTGGTTGATGATGATAATGAAGTCGCTGAAGAACTTGTGGTCGAAGAGGAAGACAGGGATGGTGATAGTAGCAACTCATCATAGTGCCCCAATGATATGAACTTTTAAGGAACACTTTATCCAACTTTCAAGAGATGGAAATTAGTTTTAAGAATAACTAATGAGATTTGGGTGCATGACACCCACTTGCTTTGTTTTATTTGATTTAAATTGTCGTAAAAATGTATGGTCAATACTTTGTTTAAATTATGCCAAACACTTAAGTTAATTTTTATTATGAGTATTTTGATCATGAATGGAGCATGGGATCCTCATTACTAATGTGTTTCCCAAACCAAGTTCCTCTTTGTTTGGCGTGTTTTTGTTGAAATAAAAGTGGATTGAATTCCATGCTTGATGATGGATCCCAATAAAGCTTGTAAGGAAGGAAGACAAAATTAAACAAATTTTGCTTGTAAAACCTATACTAATGTTCAAGAAGTGCAGGTTTCAGACCACGATTTAAAAGATTATGCATTGATATGGTAGGATTGAATCATCAAAGAAAGAAATAGGTATGGAGAGCCATCCATTGAAACTTGGGAGAAGATGAAAATAATGATGAGAAGACATTATTCACATTCTTATCATCTTAGAGAACTCCACAAAAATAAAATTAAGAAAGTAAAAGAAATGGATAGGAAAGACGAATTAGATGAAAAAGAAAGAAAAGAACGAGGAATTGAGAGAAAAAGTGAAAAGAATGAACAATTAAGAGAAACATAAAAGGAAAGTAAGAAAGAGAGAGGGTAAAAAGCTAGAGGAGGAGGAGAAGGAAGAGGAGGAAGACGAGGAGGAGGAGGACGAAGAAGAAGAAGAAGAAGAAGAAGAAGTGGTGGCTAGTAAATTTGTTAAACATGCATATGGATAGTTACACGTAGACTTAATCTCATCTTCATAGAAACTTTTACTCCCACCATTTTATATGTGAATGTTTTTCTTTCTCTGAAATCTTCTATACAGAAGGATAAACTTTAATAAACTAGAAATAGAACACATATTTGTATCATTTTATTTTAAATAATATACAAAAATAACTTAAAACAAATGTGGATCAGACATACTGAAAGGAGGCCTGATAGAACTATATGTAACCAAATGTGGATAGATATGTGCAACAACCTCATTGTTTCAACTCTTACCAACCTCAAATCTGATCATTTCCCTATCCTTTTAGAATTTGAAACTTCCCAAAATAGATTCATGTCTCAATTCAAATTCATGAACATGTGGATTTAACATGAAGATTGTAGAAGAGTCATTCAAGAAAACTGGAATGTTAATATAATTGGTTGTCCTATGTACATACTCAGCCAAAAATTAAAGAATCTCAAACAAAGTCTTAAGATTTGGAATAAGACTGTATTTGGCATTGTTCATGTCATGTTGAAAGAGGCTGAACAAAAACTCATTACCATCCAGAATGTAATTGATGCTAATGGTGGTGATGACGCTCTTCTGGAACAACACAAAACGGCTCAAATATCATTGGAAAATGCCTTAGACAGAGAGGAAGCTTTTTGGAGAGAAAAAGCAAACATTTCATGGCATTCCGATGGTGATAAAAATACCAAGTACTTCCATAGACTTACCAAAATAAAAAACACTTCCAAAATGATAACATCTATCAATGATGGGGAGAACGTGTTAACGGAACTAGAGCAAATTTCCAATCATATTATTAAACACTTTCAAAATATTTTTTCTTCTAACATTTATGTGCAGGATTTGCAGGTGAATTAGTTGATTGAAGATGTCATCCCTGATTTGTTAACTGATGAGATGAATGCAATGCTTACTAATCTACCTTCTAAGGAAGAAGTTCACAAGGTGGTTCTAGCTATGAATAAAGAGGGAGCTCCTAGCCCCGATGGTTTTGGAGCTTCTTTCTTTCAATCGTTCTTGAACATTGTTAAGCAAGATGTATATAATGCAGTCATTTAATTCTTTACGAAGGATTGGCTACTTCCCAACTTCAATGCTAACACTATTGTCCTCATCCCCAAAGTTCCTAATGTTCTATCAGTTGGCCAATACAGACCTATAGCCTTAGCCAATTTTAAATTCAAAATTATTTCAAAAATTTTGGCTGATAGGCTAGCACCAATTATGAAGACTATCATTTCTTCGGAACAAAGAGGATTCATTCAAGGAAGGAATACCAGAGACTGTATTTGTGTCACCTCAGAAGCGATCAACCATCTTCATCAGAAAGCATTTGCAGGGAATTTGGCTTTTAAAGTTGATATCTCAAAGGCATTTGACACTCTTGACTGGAAGTTTCTGCTTAAGGTGCTTCACAAATTTGGTTTTAACAACAGGTTTTGTTCTTGGATTAATAAGATTCTAAATTTAGCTTCGCTTTCTATATCTGTCAATGGAAAACAAAATGGTTACTTTAAGTGTAGAAGAGGGGTGAGACAGGGTGACCCACTATCTCCGCTCTTATTTTGTATTGCAGAGGATGTCTTAAGTAGGAACATTACAAAACTAGTGGAGCAAGGAAAGCTGGAACTAATCAAAGGGTCAAGATCAATACAAGTTCCATCTCATTCTCTTTATGCAGATGATATTATGATATTTTGTAAAGGAAGGTTAACCTCTATTCAGGCTCTCATGCAATTATTCAGTTCTTATGCACTAGCTTCTGGTCAAGTTATCAACCCCTCCAAATGAACAGTCTACTATGGTTCTATATCAACTGCTAGGATCAACACCGTCTCATACATGATAGGATTCAACAAGGGCTCACTAACTTTTAACTACTTAGGTGTGCCAATTTTCAAAGGTAAACCCAAGAAATCTCATCTTATTCCTATTGCAGACAAAATCAAAGCAAAACTTAGTGCCTGGAAAGCATCATTGTTGTCAATAGCTGGTAGAGTGCTTCTTGTTAAAAGTGTTATTCAAGGTATGCTGATACACTCTATCTCAATTTACTATTGGCCTAAGCAACTTCTCAAATAAATAGAAGTTTGGATCAGAAACTTTATTTGGAGTGGGGACATATCCAAAAGAAAACTGGTAACAGTTTCTTGGAAGCAGGTTTGCAGACCTATCTCTGAAGGTGGGCTTGGAATCAGATCTTTAATTTTGTTAAATGATGCAGCTAATTTAAAGTTATGTTGGGACTTCAAACACTCCAATGAAGACTAGGCCATTTTACTTAGAAGCAAAGTTATTAGAGGTAAAAGGGTGATATCTCATCATATTCACTCCTCCTTATGGAGTAGCATCAAGTCTGAATATAGAACTATAGAAGAAAATTGCAGATGGCTCATTGGATCTGGGGAGGATATCAATTTTTGGCTGGATTCTTGGTGTGGGGAACCTATAGCCACTTCTCTAAATTTCCCCTGACACTTCCATAATCATTTAACTTCTAAAGTGAGTGACTTCATTCTCAATTCACAATGGTATTTTCCTGCTTCTGTGTTAAATATGTTCCCTCACTTTCAAAGATGTTTTTCTATTTAAAAATGGCATAGGAAAAAACATTAATTGGGCCAAAATTCTTTGGTGCCCTGATGTTCCTCCCTCCAAATCTCTTCTTGTATGGAGACTTATGCTAAAAAAGCTTCCCACTGATGAGAATCTAAGTCTCAGAGGCTCATATCTTCCTTCTATGTGCTCCTCTTGTCACTCTCAGATCGAAAATTCTTTTCATCTCTTCTTTGATTACTCTTTTGCACTGAAGTTGTGGTCTTGGCTATCATCCACTCTCAATATTTCATTACAGTTCACTTCACTAGAGGACATTTGGCTCATTTTGGATAGAGGGTGGTCTCCTCAATGCAAAGTGGTTATCAAAGCATGTATAATCAATCTTATCAAGACCATTTGGTATAGAAGAAACCAAAGCAGATTTCAAGACAAGTTGATTCATTGGAAGACTGCAATTAACATGATCATAGCAAAGGTTTCTTTATCAGGTAACAATACTAACAAAACTGCTGCTAGAGACATGCTGGAATTCACAATCATGAAGGCTTGTAAAGTGAATATTAAACCCCCCAAAGCTCTGATTATTAAAGAGGTTATCTGGCCACGTCCTCTTCATTCTTGGATTAAAATTAACACGGATGGCGCTTCCACAAAGAATCCAATCAAAGCTTCAATAGTTGGAATATTCAGAAATTCAGAAGGTATTTTTCTTGGCTGTTTTGCTCAATTCTTAGGAAGTGAAAATGCTTTGTTTGCTGAATTAACTGCAGCAATGATTGCTATTGAGATAGCTTATTCAAAAGGTTACCGTAACATCTGTCTTGAGTCTGATTCTCAACTAGTTATTCAAGCTTTCAACTGTAACCATGTGGCGCCTTGGACTCTAAGAATTAGGTGGCAGAATTGTTTATGTAGAATCAAAGATATGAGATTTTATGTTTTACATATTTACAAGGAGGGTAATGTTTGTGCTGATGGGCTTGCTAACTATGGTTTAAGACTGTCATATGTAGACATGTTTTGGTCTGATACTATCCCTGAATTTATCAGGGGAGAGTACATTAAGAATAGGCTGGGAATGCCCAACTTTAAGTTTATCTCTTTCTGAGAAGGTTTTGGTCTAATCCTCTTTTCTTTCCCGTACTTCTTTTTTTGTTTATCTAATGA
>Ga0228711_1007862_pt1 | contig 15274 bp, 9 predicted proteins | sample MedpolnodulmetaG_2_FD_177996 | JGI IMG/M metagenome (GOLD analysis project Ga0228711, IMG submission 177996) | Root nodule microbial communities from Medicago polymorpha collected in Santa Monica, California, United States - brown nodules | ecosystem: Host-associated > Plants > Roots > Nodule...
ATTTAAACAAAATTTTGTTACCTATGATAATAGTTCCATGAAGAGTTAAAATTCTATAAATAACATGAGTAGTACTTGTTAAAAATTTCAAGAGATATGCACAATATTTAGAAAATTGGAAATTGTTTGTTATGAGAGAGCACAGAAAAATAGGAATTTGTTGAGAAAGAGAGCAGTAACTAACAATTGTTTGTTACATATTAAATTTATTAGAAAGATAAAATGTGTGAAAAATAGAAAATTATTTAACATGAGGGTATAATAGGAAAAAAGTGTGCAAAAATACACTTCGCTATTTTTGTGTTAGAATTCTAAAACGACACTTAAAAAGGAACGGAGGGAGTAGTTGATAAATAACATTCTTTCATACATATTTTAAGGGGTTGATCAAGAGCTGATGTAAGAGGGTTTCCTTAGTAATTTATTACTCCTTCCTTTCTTTTTTAAGTGTCTTTTTAGAGTGAATTTTCGTTCCTATTTAACTGTCTTTTTGGTATTTTAAGGGTACGATTTGTCAATTGTACCCTTTGTCAATTACTCTTATCTTTTTTGATAAAACTAATTAATGCTATATATTTTGAAAACTAAAGTTTTTTTATTTTAACAAAGTTTGTTTGTTTTTTTTAAACAAAGTTTGTTTCTTGTTTTCTTCAAATTTACACGAAATTTTGTTACAAACAATGGTTTCAAGAAGAGGTAAAATTCTATAAATAAGATAAGTAGCAACTGTTAAAAATTTCAAGTGCAAAGTAAAAAACAGATTTGAGAAAAGAAAAATAAAAGACTCTGTGAATGTTCAAAAGGAAGAAAATTGACAATTGTCTGTTATGACATAGAGAGTGCACAAAAAAATAGGAATTTGTTGGAGAAAAAGATGATAACTGACAATTGTTTGTTACGAGAGAAAGATAACATATTAAATTTACTGGAAATATAAAGTTTGTGCAAAAAAAATAGGAATTTATCAGTGTATTAAAACGAGGGTATAATAAGAAAAAAATGTGCAAAAATTACACATCGCTAATTTTGTGTTAATTTTTTAAAAAGACACTTAAAAAGGAACGGAGGAAGTAGTATTTTATTATTTCAGCCTTAAGGTGTCCTACATCGGATAGAAAAATAAAGCTTAAACACCTTATAAATAAGAGGACTCATAAACCCATCGCGTTTTAGATACTAGTGTAGTTGTTCTACCCTCAATGTAGGGCAGTTCCCCGAACTTCCCTAATGACCCAACAGAAAGGAAGTCAAAGACGTAAATAGCAAGAATGGGAGAGCCAAGGAACTTGAGGGTATTGATATGACTAATATTATGCCAAGTACATGTTGAAGTGCAACCTTTAGTTTTGCGGCTCCTTTACCACCAAAGCCCAAGATTCTAGTGAGAACTAGTGGCATAGATACCAAAGTTAGTGAATGTGACGTTAGTGGCACAAGCTCAAACATGTTATCAAAGGTGGATGTTGTAAATAGTATAATTACCTCGGTAAAAGAATCTGCAATAGTTAAAAGTGGATCAGTTGATACCCATGGAACCAACTCCATTTTTCTCTGATATTCGATATTTTTCGGCAATGATGTTGCAAAAAAAATCAGAGAGTCAATTTCCGATTTCAACTACCTACAACTCTATGATTGATTTCCAGGTAACCCTATGTTCTACGCATTTTGTGAGAAAGTGTTTGCTAGGATTTAAAAATACATCCCAAATATTTGAAAAACTTTCTACTCCCACATCAACTCAACAAATTGCTGACCTACCAAAAGCACATGAGACCTTACATGCCAAATTTAATCACTGGCTGATTGCACTTCCGCCAAAACCACCTATTACTTACCACCAAGTGTATCACATCAATGCAATATTGTTTATTTCCAATAACGCTAACCGTTCGCCAACTCTATGGTAAAATGCCAAAGTGTCAAGTGTTTATTTGGAATGTCATTGTTAGTAGGTGCACTAATAATGGGCATGCATTGGTTGATTTTTATTTATCAAATGGAATGAATATGATGTGTATTATGCCTTGTACCTCCTCATTATTCAGCATGTTGAGTATGTGTTATTTGGAGTTTTGGCATTTTGGAAGACACACTCATTTTGTGGATGAGGAAACTTTGCAGCTTCTTTTAAAATTAAAAGTTGTGAAAGGTTCTGCACAATAGATATGAATCTTATCTTCTGCTCTTTGAAGATTTAAAGGAAATTGCTATCAAGCACAAATCAATCCACCATAGGGATCTCATATCTTACACCAAGGTATTTCTAAAGTGTCACATGCTTGATAATGGTGGAAATTGCTTTGAGCTTTCTTCTGTTGGTATGATAACCGGTATTAGACATGTGAAGTGTAACGTCCCATACAACTTTAATTATTGTCGACTGACCCCACAAACCAACACGAGTCTTTTCAGCGTGTTTTGTCCTCACTCGCACACTTACCGGGAAACTTCTCGATAGGTCACTCATCCAAAAATTGCTCCAAGTCAAGCACGCTTAACTGTGGAGTTCTTATAAGCCTTCCTTCAACCATGTAGTCTCATACCTACACAGCCTCATGATCCCTCTCATTCTGGTGTAATTCGGTTCCTCTAGAAGCTGTCGGGAGCCGCTCATTGTCGTGTCTTGTGCACCGGCGACCACTCCCCGCCCTCGTTGGGTGTTACATGAAGAGTCACAATCAGCTTGGTTGGATATGGAAAAAGGTTACCGAGAATACCGTCAAACATTTGTCATCGTCAATCTATGTTTTTCTGTCGGTGCCACCTTCGCCACTGAAACCCGTGGATCTTCAATTACCACCGCCACTGTCAAAGAAACCACCAGATCGACATGTTGCTACAGGTATTCGACATGCTACTACAATTTTTCATTGGCATAAAGGCAACTGCTATATTTCCAAGTCAAACCATCTTTGCATTTCACTCAATGGGATCCAGGAGGGTAGTCTCTTGTTCATTGGAGGAGTCAACATGCATGGGAAGCTCTTTATCAGAATGAGAACTCCGGGTCGAATTCTTCAGAGGTGGAGGAGACTGATGTAGGGGGGTTTCCTCAGTAATTTTTTAGTATTTTATTATTTCCACATAATTTTATTATTTGATTGTTTTATTTTCAGTTTGTTATTTTTGGCCCATTAGGGTTTGTTATTTCCATATTTAAGCTTAACAGTTGCAGTCTAAGAAAATAACTTTTACTAGATTGTTCACCCGTGCGACGCACGGGTTTAAGGGATTGACATACAAATAATAAAATGCAATATATAATTGGTAACGGTGAACAAATAGAACAGGTGAAAATCCATAGTAGACAAAATAAAACATTTCATAAAATGTATAAAATCTGAAAATATTATAAAAGAAAATTCGGTAATCCAATCAATAATTCGGTAAAAGAAGTATGAAAATTTTAGTACATTGGCATGTAGTTTCATCACACGGTTTAGGGTTTGCTATATATAGCCGAGATTGCATGGAAATTAGGATAGTCTATTTGTAAACGTATTAAATAAGTGTACAACAACTTGTCAAAAAAAAAAGTCTACAGAAACAATAGATATATACATATGATGACACAACATGATAGGAATGAAAAGCTCATCAGTGAGGAGAAATATTAAGGATTGTTGCATTTTATAGGAAATTTGTTAGGTTAAATTGGTGCGCTGCATTTTAGATGGTATTTGTTAGGTTAAATTGTTGCTAACTTAATGCAGCATTTTAGAGGGAAATTATTAGGTTAAGTTATTGCAAACCTGCTACACTTTAGATGAAATTTGTTAGGTTAAATTGCTGCTAATCTAATGTAGTATTTTTAGAGGGAAGTTATTAGGTTAAGTTGCTGCAGACCTAATAAAATTAATAAATAAGGATGTACAAAATATTTCCTTAAAAAAAGTGTACAAAATATTGTAAAAAAAGAAAGACATAAAATTGGTGCGATGCATTTTTTGTATTAAATAAGTGTACAAAATATTTTCTTAAAAAAAAAGTGTACAAAATATTGCCAAAAAAAGAAGGCATGAAATTGGTTAAGGTTAAAAAAAAATGCAAGAAATTAGTGCGATGAATTTTTCTAGTATTAAGTACAAAATATTGTCAAAAAAAAAGGCAAGAGGATAGCAAAAAAAAAAGGCAAGAGGATAGGAATGAAATTGGTGCGATTTGTTTTTTTAGATGGAATTTGTTAAGTTAAATTATTGCTAACCTAATACAGCAAATGAGCAGGAAAATATTAGGTTAAATTGCTGCATACCTAACAAAATTAATAAATAAGGATTCATTTAATAATATTTTAGAGAATTTTTCACAAATTTGTCACTTGCAAACTTGTTTCTTTTCAATCTAGGTTTAGCGCTTGCTAACCTACGCTTCTGTCCTGCGTCAAGACCACTTGCAAAAACTTGCCCAGTGTCCAAGGGCATGTTTAAAAGAAAACAATTGCTTCTTTCATTTATTTTCGGCTACAATCCTTTGATACTAATTTCATACTTTTGGTTCGTCACTTTGAGAAAAATATTCCAACAAAAAAGCAAGGAAAACATAGAGTAAGTCCCAAATAAGTCTCAAACAAAAAGAAAACAAAATTCGGTCTTTAAAAAGTAAATAAATTTGGTTTTTAAGGATTTGAAATGCAGTAAAATTCAGTTATATTTACAACTTTTAAATATAATAAGCTAAAAATATTCTTCCGCCTGCACAACGCACGGGTCTTAATCTAGTTTTTTAAAGAGAAAAAAAAACTAGATTAAAACCCGTGTGTTGCGCATAAGATTGCATTATGTCAAAAATATTGAGCTCTGATAAAGCCTATAGGGTGTGTTATGACTCGTAACTTATGAGAAAACTATTAATAAAATTGCATAATGACAAAAAGTGTGCGCTAATCTATGAAACAATGACACAAATATGGACACCAAATACGACAATGACACATCGTCACCTGTAGCAATTGAAAAAATAACATAACCAAATGTAATCACACTGTGTCTAACACCAAACACGCCTTTAATCAAAAATATCGGTGCTAAGGTGACAATTGAACTCTGATGCTGGCTGTGTTGTGGGAAAACTCTGATGCTTTTGTAGGTTATAGTAGAATTGAAAATTGACGCATGTGAAATATTTAGTAATACTGGCTCACTTTGGAATACCTTCATTCATTGGTAATGCTACTAACCAAGGTGGAATTGTATATGGGCTATGGATATGGCTATGGAGTTGTATAAGTTTGGCATTGTGATTTTAGGTTATAAATTAGTAGTAGGTTATGAAAAATAAATACAGTTAAACCAGCTTTATCATATGCTTTACCAAGCTCGGCCATTTTACTTGAGTGGAACCATAATCTTTCATTAACTAAAATTTGAGCCTGAATTGTTTGTGAATTGTGAGCATCACATTCAATTAATTGTCTGCTAATGTGGATAACAGAAGCCATAACTAACTCATATAGTCTTGATTTATTTGATTGATGGAATTTAGGGTAAGATTTACCAATACATATACTTTACTTGCCCCAGAATTATACAGTGTATGAAATATTTGTGTGATAGATTAATATGACCAATGAAATGATAAATATTATAAAGCAAACCAAAGTAGATAGCAAAATTTAATTCATCATCACATATTTTCTTATCTTAATATGAAAAAGGCTTAGGAGAAACTAAAAACTAACCTCCTTTATCCTCATTGCAATGCACAAGAAATGGATGTTGTTTATTGGAATACATATAAAAGCAAACATAAGCTGGAAAAAAAAAAGGGATGTTGTTTCATCTTATTGAAAGCCTTCATCAGACACATCTCCTAAAGCATCAAACATTACTCCTTCATTTGACTTATCTAATCCTATTTCGCACCAAGTTCCTTAGATTTCTTCAATGATTTCAGCTCATCAATCAACTGAATCAAGTTGTTGTAAGAATGTCCACCTTCCTCTATAGTCCTCTTGGCAGCATCGCCAAGTTTCTTTGCTCTCATCCTCATTTCTTTGCTCTCTTTGCCACTTCCCATCAAAGTCTCTACAGCCTTCGCTATCTCTTCCCTCTTCACCACTATGTCTTCACTACTAGTGCTAGTCCATAACTTGTTTTCTATTGCTCCAACTGGGACTGCTATCTTCAAAACATCAACAAGCAACTTTTCATTGTAAAATTGATCACCAAACATTGGCCATGTAATCATTGGCAAACCAGCATTTAAGCTTTCAAGAGTTGTGTTCCAACCACAGTGAGTCACAATCCCTCCCGTTGCAGGGTGATCCAATATAAGGAGTTGTGGTGCCCAATTCCATATGATATAGCCATTTTTGCTTTCTTTCATCCTTTCCTCAAAATCTTGAAGGAAAGTGTTTTCACTCTCATCCTTCTCTTTTTTCCTTACAACCCAGATAAAATTATGACCTGAATTTTCGAGACCGTGTGCAATTTCTACAATCTGAGCATTATCAAGCCTAGTTAGACTTCCAAAACTTACATACAGTACAGACTCATTTTGCTTTGAGTTAAGCCAATTTAACCACTCTGCCTCTTTTCCAAGCTCCTCTATGTATCCCCTATTGCCCTTCTTTTCATCATCCTTGTTAGCCCATGATGAAACTGGTCCTACACTCCAAGTTTTGATCCCCATTGTAGTGTTACTAAGTTTTTCATAATCACTTTCCAGTTCATGAAAACTATTGTATAGTGTTCCATAACTTCTTTTCTGTGATTCATAAATTGCTTCAAAATAGGCAGTGGCAAAACTCTGTGTCCTTATCCAAAAAGGAAGCTGCAGAGGAGTCATCTCAATTGTATGAGGCAAACCAGGAATTGTAAATTTCTGTGTATCAGAAACTAAATTATCATGAGGTCTATACTTCATGATCAAATCAGCTGCACAGTTGGAGAAGTAGCTTGAGCTGTAATAGTGAATTCTTGGAATACCTAGTTTTGCAGCTGCTTCCACGGTCCAAGGCTCCATCATATCTGTCACTATAAAATCAGGTTGAAGGGCTTGAAACAAAGCCTCAATCGGATCTCGGAGCATGGATATTCCAAGGCCGATTTTACGTTGTATTTCAAATGAAGTTCCATCTTTCATGTTTTCAACACCATCAGGGAGACCAACTTGAGCTGAAGGGAACTGAAGAAGTTGAGTTTTGATAGAGTATCCTGAATTGAAGTCACTGTTTATGGATTTTTGGAAGGTTGAAGCATTGGCATGTGTAGCTATGATGGTAACATTAACACCATGCATGGCAAATAGTCTTGCAGTGTCAATCATAGGATTCATATGGCCAGGAGTTGGAAATGGAAGAAAAACAACATGAAGTTTGTTATGGGATTGTTGAGACTCCATTGTTGCTTGGTTCTATTACTAGGAGAGTTGATATTTAATGGTAGGCGAGACTCAAGATTATCACGGAGTGTAGCAAAAGTAATTTTTCCTTCATGTGTTTAACAGATCCACATTAATGAAGCACGAATTTCAAAACACTTTCATGTGTAGGGAAGAATATACGCTTTACCAAAAGTAATTTTTCCTTCATGTGTTTAACAGATCCACACGAATTTCAAAACACTTTCATGTGCAGCGAAGAATATACGCTTTACTTTATGAAAATTGTTCTTCTCCCATAAAAAATTTGTTCACTCCCATACAAACTCACAAAAATACTCTGAAGTCACGCAGGTGTTAAACTCAACGTGACTTAAGTCACGTTGAACAACATTGACTAATGTTGGGTACTAATATAGTAGCGGACCATCCATTGAATGACATTAATTAACCAAGTCCTTAATGATCTGTAATTTTTACACACTCATAAATTACACCAGTTTAACAACATAATCACACACAACAATCGATCCAAATTTCACAAATTCGTCGTAAATCACACTATCACACATAAACGATCTAAATTACACAAATTCGTCAGTAATGACGCAGAATCACTTAATCACACTTAATGACACATAAACGATCCAAATTACACAAATTGTTAAATAAACAAAATCACAACTCACACATAAACGATTCAAATTAGACACATTCGTCGTTAAATTACACATAACACAAATTCATTAAAATTCAGTATTAGGGACACAAATTCGAACACATTACACTATTACACGCTAATAAACATAATCCTTCAATGGATTGGACATAAAGATGTAAAATGTTATTTTGAACCATTAATCTAAACATGTAATCAATGTCACTATGATCTTCGATAAGTTGTGGAAAATACACACTCTTCCAAAAGTCATATTCCTTATCCTCCTCCAAGTCCACACATAGCACATGTGCTACTACATTAGATGTTATTTGATTTTCACAAATATGATAAAATATTTGTTAAGTTGTGTCTTCAACTCGTCCAACTTGTCGGTGGGGGTTAAAAAGACATTGATCTTCTTTTTCACGACGGTGTATCGAACATGAGTTTCAACTGGAACTTGTGCATCTTTAGACATGTTTCACTGCGCAAAATATAATGGAATAACAAGTATGAGAATAAAACCAAATGAAAGATAAAATAAATAGTTGAATAGGTAGAGACAGAAAAATGCAAGCAATAATTGGCGTGACATAATTGGCCACCAAAAAAATATTTCACTTCATATATTTTTATAATATATATAATTTTAGTTTGATATTGACCACAAATATCTGCGTTACATAACCAGCCACCAAAAAATATGTCGATGTAGTATTGACAAAAAATAGGACGAAAACCGACAAAAAAGTGTCATAGCCTATTTAACTAGCTAGTGAAAGTGCATCATCTTCATCTTCTTCAATTACTTCAAATTCTTCATTTGATTTTTCCGGGGTGGGAGTGTCGCAATAAATTGGATTGAGTTGATTTATTGGTTTTTTTTGGTGTTTTCAGCTCCATAGACACGAGGTCTGTAAAAGGGAATTTTGACTTTCAACTTCACATTAACAGTTGGTTTGACGTCGTCTGAAGCTTCGTCAAAAGCTTCAATTATGGCCGATTTCGGTTCAACGCCACCATCCGCCACATTTTCAACACACTCTTTTTGATTGGTTAAAATTCACATAGGATCCACAAAATTTGTATGATACCCCATGATTTGGTGGGACCCATGTGAATTTTGTCCAATCAAAAAGAGTGTGTTGGAAAGTGTGTGTTAAAATGTGTGTTGCTAGCATTCCTCGAAAAATAATATAAATAACTTGTGCAACAAGCTAACAAATAAAAAAAATTAGCGCAAAATTTGAAAACTGGGCGTAACACCTACATGAGTTAACTCACGCTGCCCTAACACCTACTTGAGTTAACTCACGCTGCCCTAACATCTACTTGAGTTAACTCACATTGGCCCAACGTGAGTTAACCCACGTTCAACATTCATCTCAAACTGGCAAACATGACCCCAATAACCAGCAAAATCAAATGGGTTAAGATGATACATTACTTGATATTTTTTATACTTGATGAGCGTAGAAACTTGATTCATGACGATTTGCAATGATTTGAAATGAAAATTTTGACTTAAAAATTTGCATTTTTTGAGTTTTTGGTGGTGAAGAGGGAAAGAAAATGGTGTTTGGAGTTGAGACTAATGTGTTTTGTACAAAAATAGTACAAGTCCGCATCGTGAGTTAAGTCGCGCATGGGTACTTTTGTCCATTCAGTTGGGAGTGAGTGTTTTTTGATGGGAAAAGAGCAATTTTTCTTAATTTATATATTTCCAAGCCAAAATAGAATATATTGATAACATTACACTAAAAAAAAATGGTTTGTTGTTTCAAAAACACTACAATCACTCACACAAAGCTTTGATTCATGATTAATAATTTTCCTTCGAATCAAATTATCTTTGGTAGGAATTCGATTTCAACGAAGACTCTATACAAGTAACGAGACCTTCAGAAGAATCTCCTTATGCCTATTCAGCTCTGAAATAGGTGAAAAGAGCTCTCAGTTGAATGGAAGAAGGCAATTGATAAGCTCGACTGACTGTATAACCAACAACAAGGTCTAACTATTATTGCCACTGATCCACATTGTTGACCTGCAAACTAATGTTACGAAGTAAAGCCTTACATTTCCCTAAAAACTCTTTCTCCCCCGCAAACAGCCTCTGCCTCCAATTTCAAGCCTATCTACCCTCATCCCAACCCAAAACATATTTGCCCACCGACCTCCACTGATTTCGAGTCAACTAAAAAATCCTCCCAAACCTATCTCTGAAAGGAATACCCCTTAATCAAGGGTCCGTCCATGAAAATGTATCATCCCTATTACCAACCTTCCTTTGTAAATTGTATTCAAAGCAACTACCTACACTTAAACTAGCGCCATATGAATCCTCACCATATCCTTCCACCACACCGACACAACCATGCCACCCTCCTTCAGTCGCCCCCTCCTCACCATATCTAGCCCGCAACACTCTGTACCACATACTCCCTCAATCCACCATCAACCTCTAACACAATTTTCCTATCTGAGCCAGATTAAACTCCCTCATCCACCTAGAAATTTTCCTATGATCCTCACATCCTCTAGAAAAAAACATTTAAATATAGATTCAATGGAAGAGATAATATTTGTGGGAGCCTTGATAAAGGAAAAGAAGGAGACCGAAAGAGAAGACATGACAAACTTTAGAAAAACCAACCGACCACCCAAAGATAACTTCATGCTTTTCTAACACAACAACCATTTTACAATTCATACAAGTGTCTGCCTCTGCCAACCAAGAATCAACAACATTAACTCCGACCAGTATACTTTTATTAAAATAAGCTTTCAGCCTAGAAATAACCTAAAAAAGAATAAGGAAAACTCTCGTTGCTCTAACATATTATTAAAAATATAAATTACTGTAAAAACAAAAAGAAATTAAGGATTTAATACTATATAATTATTTTAGGAATGTATTCAATCATGTGTTGTCACATCATTAAAACTCAAAAGTACAAAAGGGTTTCACTACCGGTGTGACTTGGATAAACCTGGTGAAAATCGGTGAACCAACGATTTTGGTGTCACTAGTTTTCATAAAAATCATAACTACTTTTTTTTATATCGGTATATGAAAATTTTCTTCCTGAGATATCAACACATAAATCAATGAGATTGAATGAGTATGATAGATTTCCTAATCGAGCACTTTATGAAGAAGGTAATATGATAGAAGAAGCAATGATAGTTGAATCCGAACCAATAGATTTTATTTCTCCTCTAAAGCGTTGTAGCCTTGGAGTGTAATCCTCAAGGTCATAAGTTTCATTTCTTTCTGACGTTAATTTCGGTGGGCTAGTTCATACGTGGCTACCGCAAATAGAAAGTGGAATTAGACCCCTCAGATTTTTCGGTCTTTGGGCCATATACTGAACTTCAAAAAAATTAATGTTTTTAAAAGAGACTCTAGCATAATAAACTAATTGATTTGTTTCCTACTGTTTTCTGATACCGGGGGCGTAGTTAGAACCTTAGCTTATGGGGAGCCAAAATTTTAACTTCAATAAATTATAATAGTTATTATTATTCTTCATATTGATACTATTATTATAACATATACATACACATAAATGAAAAATTATACAATTTTAATGTACAAACAGTACTATACTTTGCATTATAACAAACAATACTCTTTTTTTTTTTTTGCTTAAATTCACTTTACATCCACCTATTTTTAATTTTTTTTTTTTGATGTTTTGGTCCTTGTATTTTAAAATTCAGCTTTTTATTTCCCCTATTTCAATTCTTTATAACTTTTGAACCAAGCTGACCTTTATCTAGCTCAATACTCTCTTCATATTTCAGATTGTATATGGATTGAAGAGACCCCACCTTATATTTCTGCAGTCTTGGTTTTTGATTTATTGACATAATTTTGTTAATGAAATTTTATTTAACGTCAAAAAAATAACTTTTGATTCTCCACCCTATTTTGAGGTCAATTTTGATGATGTGTGATGGTCGATTTTATGCAAGTGTATCAAATCCTTTACCAAATAATAAAGTGTAAGTAGAATATCGTACCACATGAATTGTCCTTTCAACCAGACAATTAACATTATTTATTTAATAGCAATAAGCAATAAATAAAAACAATAAAGCTAGCCAGTGTTATGTTCTGTTTCATTTTGACATATGTGGTCCTATTTCTATTCAATTTATTCATGGTCATAAATATTTTGTTACTGCTGTTGATGACTATAGCCGTTCTACTTGGATTATACTTCGCAAATCAAAATCTGAAGTCACTAATCTTGTGCGAAATTTCATTACTATGATAGAAAATCAATATGCTTTAAAGGTCGAAATTGTTTGAACAAGACAATGGCCCTGTAACACCCAACAAACCCCACATACATTATTAAATTATAGGGTTAATAGGTCTTTACCCCCTGTAATATAAGTCATTTTTAGTTTTCTCCCCTGTAAAATATTTTTTTTGATTTACCCCCTGTAAAATATTTTTGTTTTGATTTACCCCCCTAATAGGCCAAACAAAAACCAATTTTATTTTTTTTTTCAAAAAATTTTCGTTTTTGTTTGGCCTATTAGGGGGTAAATCAAAACAAAAATATTTTACAGGGGGGAAAACTGGAAATAACCTATATTACAGGGGGTAAAGACCTATTAACCCTAAATTATAAATGCAACAATTATTCATAATCTTCAAGATGTTACTACTTCATTAATCAAAAACATGCATAGATCATCATGTAAATAAACAGCCGCGGCGGAAATAACATCTCAAAACAAAATAAAGTCATCATATCAAATCAGATACATCATCAGTGTGAACTTAAAGGTTCCTCAAACATAAATCTGAAACATAAATGAAATCCCCAACATCCTAATCAGAGCCAACTAGACACGACTCCGAAATCAAATCATAAAAAGGCTAGTAGGTGTCAAGCCGTCGTCGGAAACTCACGCCGACTAAGCGTCCTCAACCTGCACGTCTACACCACGAGGATGTACGCGACCAAAAAGCCACTGAAGGGTAAGATATATGTTCAACATAAAGAAGATATGATCTCATGCTAGTATATTAGGATCACACATCAAATAAATACACATATTCATTTCCTAACAATACTATAATCACATGTAATCTCATTCAATCAATTAAATAGATACAACAACTCTCAAATCATCATCACAAGGATATAACAAGTATTAATATTGTGACTTTATCACCAAGTCGAATACATATCATTCACACTTCATCACCATCGTCACAATTACGCAATTACCGCACGGATGATGACATGCCATCTTACATTTTCTTAGCATATTTTTTAGTCTATTTTAGTAGGTTTTACCAGCAAAACAAATGAGTATTAGATCAATTGTCTATTATTTCGAGACATTTGTAATGTTTTCATTATTTGAGTCTGTAATTCTATACTTCCCAAAACATAGCAATTTTAGGGTGTTCTTGATGTAATTCACGAAGAAATCAATCAAATAAGGCAAAACAGTACATCCGAAACGGGGTGCTAGGCGCCCAGAAGAAGGTCAGAAGCACCCAAGCGCATACAGAGAGGTGCCAGGTGCCTGAGGCTGCAAGGCACATGTGCCTAGCGCATGGCGCGTGGTGACTTGCGAAAAAAGTCATTTTTTGTTACTTTTTCGCCCCCTGAAAGCCCATGATTTTAGCCCAAGTTAGGTGGAAACTTTCCATATAAATATCGCCTTCCACATTCACAATTTCTCGTTCAAAACTGTAGCAGTTCAAGAGGAACGAGATTATAGGAAGATAAGGAGAGGTTCTATCTTCTCCTATCTTTCCTAGGGTATGCTTTTATCTTTTAGTATTTTTGTCTTAGTTATCATGTGTAACTAGATATTCATAGGTCAGGGTTCTAGGATGAACCTCTGTTTATTTTTGTTGGATATTTATTTAATTTCATGTCGTTTTGTTTTATTTTATTTTCTGTTCGCTATTAAGTTTTATTAGGATTAATTTATTTTGGCGAAGTGCAACCCTAGATTAGGTACTTAGGTTGTGACAAGGCTTAATATTGTTATTACTATCTGGATACTTATATCTTGATATTTATATCCTTATACTAATAACTATATGTCTAGGAAGTAAATGATTAGTAAACTAGACGAAAGATACCGAAAGCGAGGTGACCCTAGTAGTAAGTACTTAGGAGGTGACATTACTAATATTGACTAAAATATGTTGGACCTAGGATGTACCTAGTTTATTAATTAGGGAAACAAGCACCAAGGGGAGTAAACGTAGTAAGACCATTGTCTTCGACCTCTAGGTAAGGTAAACGCTGATAGAGCTACCCGTTTGTAGAACAACTTAGCAGGGAAGGAGAGTATGCTATGAGTTTTCTAAGATACATAGATGGGCCGGCCTATAGGAACATTGGCCTTCATTGCCTTTGGAAGCTTTGGAATGCCAATTTAAGTCTATGTTTCAATTAACTTTGAATTAGCAAGACCCTGCACGCAAAGATCATTGTACGATCAGTAGGTGTAGTTAGCCATCGGAGAAACAGACCTAGGTCAACCGAGATAGTAGAGACCCCGCACGTAAGGATCACTGTGCGATCAGTAGGTGCAGCGTGACAACTGAATAGGATAGAACGTCCCAACGGCCTCATCACTTGTATACTCTACTTAACATAACTAAGCGCGACAAGACTATTATTTAATATCCAGCAAAATAAATAGGGGGGATTCAAGGAGTCCTAACCGCTGTTACTTTTTTGCAACCGAAAACAGGTAACTTGCTATGTTGCAAACATATAAAAATATGTTTATCCCTTATCTCTTTTATTTTATATCGTCAACTTAAAATAAGTAACACATGTTGTTTGACGAAACGACAATCCATGTAGATACGATTTGGTACAGTTGCCTAATTTGAGCATCATGTTTTTGGCGCCGTTGTCGGGGATTGTTGATATTTTTGACTAAGCAATTCAAATTACTTATTCATATTTGGTTGGGCCTGAAAACCTATTTACATGCATATTTCACGTTAAGGCCATTAAATTTTCGATTTTACCGACTTCTAAATAGGCTAAACAGACCTTTAAGCCTATTAAAAGTCAATTTCAATGTAAGGCATGTCCATCATTGTAAGGATTTAAAGGCCTATTTCATCGTAAGACCTTAAAGCCTATTTAAATAGTCCACCAATTGAGTTTCATTTTTTATTTTTTAAAGGGAATTCATTGTTGGAGTTGTTCCTTATTTTTTTTTTTTTTTTTGTATTGTTTTTTTTTTTTTTTTATTTTTTTTATTAATTATTTTTTTTTGTTT
>Ga0228711_1007863_pt1 | contig 15274 bp, 9 predicted proteins | sample MedpolnodulmetaG_2_FD_177996 | JGI IMG/M metagenome (GOLD analysis project Ga0228711, IMG submission 177996) | Root nodule microbial communities from Medicago polymorpha collected in Santa Monica, California, United States - brown nodules | ecosystem: Host-associated > Plants > Roots > Nodule...
CCCACCCCCCGAACTTGAATAGGGGATTTGTTTTTCTTCATAACATAAAATCCCCTCAAAATGGGGGAACTAAAAAATTGTATTGAAGATGGTTTAGATAAGTTCTTCAAATCTAATTTATGTTGTTATAATAATCTCGAAATTAACAATATACTAATGATAAACATTCATTTATCATTCTTTACAAAAACACTCAAAATGTGGAAGATTTCTCTATTTTTCCCCTAATCTCCTCTCCCCAAACTTTCCCTTCCCTTCCCTCCACTCCCCTGTGAACTCGCAAACAAAGCCTTAGAGTGTGTTTGTGAGTTGGTTTCTGGAGGGGATGGCTTTGGAGGACTAAGTCTATATTATGATATGCTATTTCAAAAAAATTAACTGAACAACATAATATTATATGGTCATGTATCACGTTGTTCTTTCAATTTTTTTAAAATATCAAACAGTAGTATATATTAAAATATAGACTTAGCACTCCAAAACCTTCCAAAATCCAACTTGCAAAGACACCCTTAGAAAATGACAATGTTTTCAGCTATTCATTGTAGCACAAAAGGAATGTGTACAAACAAGAATCAACAGCAACAAGATATAATCAGATAGCTTGATTGCAGTACAACTACAAAATATGTCAAACAACAAACTACAAAGCATAAAATGAATCTTTACTCTCAGCACTTGAACTATCAGTTTGCAAATGATACTTAACCATATTCAAACTAAGCAACCTATTTCAATAACAAAAAAGAAAAAAATTAATATTTTAAAATTCAAGAAGGGTTTATTAGATTCCGGAGAAGAAAATCACTACATTTAGCAGACGAAAATCATCACACTCACTACTCAGCCATAAGGAATAATAACAATAACATTACGAATTCTATGTTGATAAATAAGAAATCTTTGAGCGCAAAGGGTTTTTAGGGTTTAACGGCGTGAACAGTAAAGAGGAAGAAGGAAGGGTTAGTACGAACCTGTAATGGTGCCATGAACAATTGTACCGTTCTTGAGCTCGATCGATACGGTTTCGTTGTTCAATTTCATCAGAAACCTGTTCCGATTTTCAAAGAAACACTTTCAGCTTCAAAAACAATTCAACAGAGAGTGAAAACAAGAATTTGATAGAAATGGAGAGGGAGAAGAGAAACCTGACGAGCTTCATGGCGGCGATGGGGCGGAAGATGAGCACCGGCTCTCGACTTCAACAACCACGGAGGTAGGGGCGGGTCAGTGACGCTAGTAGCTCTTGCACAAGTGTTTTGTTTTTAGGCTCTCCGAGTACGACACCGTTTTAGTATTACCCTTGTGTATACCTCCCAATCCCATGTTACTTCTTTTTAGATTTATAAAGATAAAAGATAAGATATTTTTACATGCTATACAAAATATCTTATAAGTCTAATAAATTTGATTTACTTAAGTAAATTTAGTATTATTAAACATATATTAACAAAAACAAACTAAAGGCCAACAAAACCCAAGTACAACACTCGTGACGTAAAGATTGAGGATAATCAGACAACACTATCAAATTTTCAAAACTTATAATGGTATGTTTGTAATTACTTTCTAAAATACAACTTCTATAACAAATCTTCCGCGCAAAACAAACTTCATAGAGCGTGACATACCATTCATACAACTTCTATAAAAAATCTCCCGCGTAAAACAAATTCCACATAGCGTGACATATCATTCATACAACTTCTATAACAAATCTCCTGCGCAAAACAAACTCCACAGAGCGTGGCATATCATTCATATAATTTCTATAACAAATCTTACGCGTAAAACAAACTCCACATCACGTGACATATCATTCAAAGAAAGCATCAAGATGGATGTGGAAGCTCTACATCGCAGTGACGATAACATGACCTTTCCAATCTCGAATAATGCAACTGAAACCCCATTTGTCGGTCAAATTAAAGACAACATTAATATAATTTTGAACATATTTTGAGGAGGAAGAGCATACCATCGAGTTGTTTTCGACCTAGAGAATCTTTGCATTTTTTCATAAGGGATACCTCTAGAGGGTCCACGTATAATTTTTAAAAATGTGATTTGTAGTTTAGAAAATGATTGCATCGGGGACAAAGAATAGGACAACTGATCACTTTACTACTCATATTTGCACTGGTAAGGATGAAATAATTGAAATTACGCCAGATAAAATAGGGACCGTCGCGTTCCAAAACATATTTTTAGCGTTTATATAAACACCCTTTCTTTGTGCCTAAAATTCTAATCATCGAAAGATTGGTAGCCAGTTTTTACACTGTAGTTTCTACATTTCTTATAAGGACAACATAAAGATTCTTTCATATTCATGTGAGATATAGAGAGTTGCATAATCGGAGTAACTTTAAAAGTAAGAAAATTTGCTTTAATGATGTTTGTGTGCCATATATATGTTTATCTATCCATGAGTCTGCCACTTTTACAAGATCTGAGATAGGCAGCCTAACAGATAAAACCTTAAAAGCATTCTACTCAGGAATCTAGTTGTTAAACCATATGTTGATGTTCTTACCATTTCCAATAGACCATCAAGCACCTTTCTTCAGAACCTAATGTTCAAATGAAATTAGGACTCCATCCCACATGAACCATTAAAAGGTGGCAAGAGTAATGTTAAAGAAAGAAGAAAAAAAAATCAAAACCTTAAACCCAAATTTTTTTGTTTAAAGAGGTACTTAAATTGATTCGCATGATGAAGACCCACAAGAGTTGGCTTTGGGTCAAGATGACAATGGAAGATAATTAGGAGAAGAGAATTAGGGAGAGAGATTCGACTCTCTATGAAGCAATTCATTTCAAATGTAAAATGAGTAATATCAATCATTAATTAATAAATTAATTATAAATATTATGGGTGTATTATGGGAGGAGTCAATGATATAGAACCCCTTCTTAAGACGGTAGAAGAAAATATTGTGGGTCTTATTATTTAATAAGAGTAGGTAGGTCTGATTTTTTTTATTTTAATTATATATTGGTTAATTAGATCGCATGTTTGAAACTTTAGGTTTAATTTAAGTTTTCCGTTGATCCTCTATGTTTAAAAAGTTATAAATTGGTCCTTTATAATACTGATGATGACATAAATTTGAAATTCATGTCAGATTTTAAGTTAGCGTTGTCTAAAACATATCATGTGGCACTCTTTAAAGTTATATTTGTGTGTACGACTTTGTTAGTCACATGGGCGTTTTAGACGGAAATTTGACTAAAAGGATTGACTTATTGTAACAATAATTGCATGGGGATCAACTTAAAACTTTTTAAATGTAGGGTATCAACTTGAAACCTAAAATGAATCTAAAGAACCAAAATGTAGTTTAGCCAATATATTTCAACATGCATCCATACTATTATTATAAAAGAAACAACAATATGAGTATGACCTTTATTTTTCAGCGTCAATTCAACATTTTATTTTATCTCTTACTATCATGTCATTCATCCATCCATGCATCCATCACATCACTCTCTCTTATGTTCTGGAGGTGTATCCGTCTAATGGGGTGTCTATCAAATATTTTTCTAAAAGAGATGGCTTTAGTTTACTTTATGTAAAAAATCTATGATACTTCTAGATAAGCGGACATCAAGAGATTATTAAAGGTTTTTTTTGTGTTACTGATTATTAAAGGATTTAATATATGAGCGTTGCTAAATAGCCCGATAGATTCAAGCACGAAATTGCACGACATGTTCAATCATAGGCTATATACTTTATCAATGACTTCCTTATAGCTTATGTTATGCATATATATGCTTTTGAGTGATTTTGTATGTAGTATATATTAAAAAAATACTATCACCAAAGAAATACATGGATAATCCACCCATTCTAGTTATAAAACACATGCATAAGTGATTTGGATAAAGACCACCACATAAGAAAGTGTGTGTTTTGTTGTGATTTCTCATAAGTAAAATCTAGAAAATGCAATATTTATCATTTTGGATCAAATCAAAGTTAAGAGAAAAAGCTAAATGACAACTATAGAACCATTCGTGCATATTCCACGACAAATATTGTCGTGCATTTGATCATTTTCCTTAATATATAGGAAACATATATTTGATTTATATAAAACAAACCATGTGTATAAAAAGTGGAAAGAGATACTTGAGGTTACATCAAACCATACTCCTTTGGCAAGCCAAACATAAACCTCAAAGTTATTTATTATAATGAAGGCAACATTAATCATTCAAACTTCAAGGCATTGAGTTGTCAAAAGGCACCTAGGCAGTGGAGGTGAAGTTGAATCTAAAACAATCAGTTTGACGTAGCCAAATCAAACTGCAGAACATTATCCTCCAACTGATACCCTCCAATCACAATCGAATCCCTTGGATTCTCCCCACCGTTAACAAATCCAAGGCACAAAACCTCATCATTTATATTCACCATTGAATTTGCACCAAACATGCTCCAAATCACATTGTTCTGTAAAACAAGCTCAATTGTAGGCACAGCTGCACCCAATGGCGTCCCTGGCAAATTGTCAAAACTATAACAAAATTCAAAAGGCGGAGATGAATCCTCGGTAGTTATGTTTCTTGCAACAGACGCTCTCACAAAAGCGTCTGTAACTGCTTTGTAAATAGAAGCTTCTAGAACTGTGTAAGGACCCACTGTACTAATCTTTGTTCCACCAACACCGTTATTGTCTATAGACAACAAACTCGAGTTAAGTGAAACCACTTTTCCATCGATTTTTATTGTTTTCACTCCGATGAAATACTCAACTGAAGACTCTCCCTGCAAGAAAGCGGAAGCTGTGCTAACAGGATTGATTAAAAGTGGTGTGTATGCGAGTGATTTTGAATCATATACGACATTAGGAAGAGAAGCGTTATTAGCAAGAAAACTGTAAGGACCATCACCGAAGATGATGACACCTTTGAAGACGAAAAACAAAAAGCAAATTTTTCTATTGAAACTAAAAGCAGAAGCTAGTTGAGATGGAAGAGCGATTTTGGTTCTTCCGAGGCCCGCCATACCAGAAGCACCACTTGCAAGTCCTCGTAACAATGAAGTTGGTGCGCATGAAAATAGAAAGCGTGAAACAACTACATTTTGTCCTGGGTTGAAACCGTTAGTTGATTGGATGGATAAAATGTCTTCAGCTAGTTCGCCACGGGCCGGGTAATGCTGTGTGTGATGGTGTTGTCGGTAATGAGACTACAAGTGTTGTTGCAGCCGGGTTTTGGTGATAAGAAACAATCACCACAGCTGTCAGATTTGGCGAGGTTTAGTGGGACTAGTGGGGTTCTTTGGTTAATCTGAGCTATGTATTGGAGTATTGGAGTGTTGTTGCGCTATCTTTTGTGACTGGGAGAACAAGTGCTTTGGGTCTGAATGATTGTTGTGAGAAAGTTGGTGCAATGAAGAATAGTAAAAGGAGAAGGGAAATGAAGTGTTGGAAGTTGGTATTAGCCATGGCTAGAGACATTGTATATGGAAAATAGATAGATGTTTGAGTGGGAAGAGTTGCCATTGTTGATTCATTAATCAGTGTGGTACTAAGGGATTCTTGGTGCTTAAGTCAAAGACAAGTTGATTTTTTTTTTTTTGGCAGGATCAAAGACAAGTTGAGATGTTAACAAACGTCAAATATGATTGCCACATTATTTTTGTGGGCAATTCTATCGTGTCCAACCCCTAAAAAAAACTATTTTGTACAAATGAGAAAATATTGGAACATGTACAAATTAGTTTTCACCACTAAATCAAGAAAACTCATCCTTAAATTAAATGAGAAATAATATGTTAGATAAAGACTATCTTTGTATCTATTATGACAAGATATTGCCTACAATATCTCAACATGTTAATAGTTTTTTGGTCAAACTTAAAAGACTTTTCGTTTTTTATGAGATGAACACAATGATACCCATGTAATTTGATTGAGTATGTTGCCCTCATCTAATAATTTAATTTCAGATTTTTAATTTATTTTAAAATAAATTTGAATATTAAACAAGATTTGCCTAGATACTGGTATCCAACCAACAAACTCTAAGTTATGTAAGAATTTACCTTTTATTGATTCATCCATCTCATTATAGGCATTTCTTTTAAAAGAATTTTTTTGTCTCAAATTGATTATCAACCTATATAATATCCTTGAAACATGAATTCTTTTACCCATCGATATACATTTATTTATTATATTTTACTCACTTGCTTGCTCCACTAACTATAATTGGTTAATAAGATACTAATCATAAGCATCAATTATCATTTCTTACTATATTATTCTGTCAAAAAAATACGAGTGAATGCTAACAGGATGCACAAGTGGTGATGAACCGTGAGCATCACCTTTCAACTTAAATTATGGAAGAGCTAAACGAAATTGGATTACTAGCAGACACCAATTACATACATTCATGTATAAGTGTATCAATGGTCATGTATAAGTGTATCAATGGTCGTTGGATTAAAATTGGACGATACATATTTCAAACTCAATATTTTTTTATATTATTTATATATAAAAATCATTATTTACACTTGAATAGAAGGCAAACAGGCAACAAACTGCGTCGCTAGACCTTTTTGGATGGCAAAACTAATCCTCGTGAATACAACATTCATGGACTTAGGAGACATAACATTGATATGCATAACCTTTTGAACTCGATGTAGAAGGTCAACAACCTCTGGTGCTAGAAAACCAAAAGTGTCAAAAGCAAATGGTATAAAAGCATGTTGATTATCAGACACGCTTTCTCATGTTTGTCCACTTTACTTGACGCAACTTTTAGAGCTGCATGTCCTACAATAAAAGGTCCGACACCTAATCCCACAAGTGGTGAAACCCCAGTCAAGTCTACACAAACATATTTTCCACCTACCCATATCCGTACACCATCACATCCGCAGGCCTGAGTGTTGATCTTCTATCTAGTGGGTCAGTCAGGAAGTTCACAGGCGCCTCCTTCTTCACTGATATTCCCGCCCGTCTAAATATATCAAAAAGTACGTCCCTAACAAAGTCATGTCTGTACTTAAACCCGGAAAGCTCCTTACAATGAACGGCATGCTCCCCAAAAGTATCCAGGCATGCCTTACAGCAAACAGGGCACACCTCATCAATAGGAAATAGTGGAATCATAAGGCGATATCTAAGGATAGTATGATACTCCACTGGTGACATATGCTGGCCTAACCCATCAATCGGGATAGCTAGAAGAAAATCTTGAGCATGTGCTGCTTGCAAACATCTAAAATTGCCTTCCGTCTCGTGGTCATGTCAAACTTAACATCCATATCTTGAACACTTTTACTACAAAGAGCACTCGCCAAAACATGTTGTGCTTTAGGAGGGACGATGTCTTTGCTAGTAAAACTGCTAACATCAAAATTTGGAATCATACCACGAAGACCATCCAAAGCATTATCAAAATTCGAGTTCATGCCACATAACCCACTGTCTCTCAAAATATGATCTTGTAACACCCAAGACTGTGCCCTAGAAGCCACAAATGCGTACGAGAAAGCTTTTAATGCTGAGTACAAACTCAACCCTCCAAACCTAAAAGGTAAAGAAGCCAACCTCCATTGAAGGTCCCCAAAGAAAGGACATCCACCAACCACAATGTCCTCAACCGCTTCACGCAGCTCTTTATCAAACAACATAGCCGCCTCCTCCATGTGAATCGGTTGGCACGTCCTTAAGCCAAAGAAAAGTTTGGCAATACCCATGCACGATAGAAGTAGAAGAAGCTCACTCAAAGGATCACGTAACTAAGGAAGAAGATGCGTTAACTCAACAGCCCTGGAAGCTCTCTTTATGGCTAACCCTTCAATAAAACCTTTATCTCGGCTAACAGCCCCTCCGAGCAATTTCACCCAAGCGTCGGCCTCCCAATATCTGCAGGAAACAACCCCCCGTGATGCTTATTACCATCACATGAAGGCCAAAAGATCTCAGTCTTACAAATATTCAATTCAAGACCCAATTCTGGCCCAAAAACCTGAATGATGTCTAGAGATTTAGCCACCTCCTCTGAATCACGTACAAGAGTCTCATCATCAAGGTACCAAGCATAAAGAAGAAGCTTGCAACTACCTCTGATCTGATGAATAAGAGGGTGCAACACAAGAGCAAAAAGGAGCGGCCCTAATGGGTCGCCTTGTTGCACTCCAGTAGCAGACATAATATGTTCATCACCAAGGTATAATCTCGCTGCCTGTCCATAAAGAAACTTAACCCATAAAGAAATAGATGGACATCTTAATCTCACCTCATAGCAACTTTGTGTTTAAATTTGAATCGTCTATCTCTATCCAACAATCATTGATTCATTGATTGTATGAATGTGTGGAAATCGGCGACAGTAGAATATCTGAATTCATAGCGAATTAGAGATGATACTCGCTTTGTGCGCGCAAAGAATTTATTGGCTCTTCTAATATGACACCTCATAATGGCGATTGGCAAGGTGGCAAGGTAAATACTCATAATAGTGCTCGCAATGTAGTTTAGATTGATTCGAGATAAATCATTATCGATTTGGTTAAAAAAAGATTTCATTTGATCATATTAAATTGTTTTTCTTAACCGTATGGAAAATAAACCTGAGATCTTTGAACTTCAAATCTATTTATTATTATTATTATTATTATTTTGGTTAAAAAAATATTTGTTTGTGTGTGAATCAGTTATCTTCTGTGTAAAACTGAAGAGACTAATCCTTTTATCTATATATGACCATAATTTTTCTTTTTATTTTGAATGAAATATTTTCTTCTTTTCAATACTCTTACCTAAATTGGTTTTACTCGCATAACATTAGAGTTTAGAAAATTGTTGTACACACATGTTATAAGGCTGAAAAACACATATAAAAGACGAAAATACCCCTCGGTAGTTAACTGCCGAGGAAAATAGAACCGGCTGCAGTTAACTACCGAGGATACTGCCGAGGAACTTAAGTTTTCCTCGGTAGTTAACTGCAGCCGGTTCTATTTTCCTCGGCAGTTAACTACCGAGGGGTATTTTCGTCTTTTATATGTGTTTTTCAGCCTTATAACATGTGTATACATTAATTTTTTTAGAGTTTATTTCATTTCTCAAACAAAACATAAACTCTTCATAAAAAATATAATAAAAAGAATTAGGTTGTTTGTGTAAAATAAATAAAAAGAATTAGGCTGTTTGTGTTTATCACTCCAAATCCATTTTTGGCTTGATCACTATTGAAACTCTTTTCAAATCTCATAAACCTAAAATCAATTACCACACCAAATCATCTTTTTATTTGGTCATCGGAAAATATCTCAAAATGATGATTCATCGAATTCTTTTTTGGTTTGATCATAAAAAAAATCTTAAGAGATCAAAAGTGACAGAGATATAATTAAATATTGATGGAAGAGACTCATTTGAGTAACATTACGTGACCAGGATAGAAGATTGTCAAAAAAGTGACCAAGATAGAAAAAAACTAATCAAGGGATATCAAAGTAAAATCAAATAAATAGTCAAAGGAGAATAGAAATTTAGTATAAAATTTATATTCGACAAACTAATCAAATGACAACCTACCCATCACAAGTCATATCCATATAACACAACTCAGATCAATATGATGCACCAAAGTAGTCAATATGAACAGATTATTAAATGATTAACGCATAATTATAATCAATGAAAAAGCAAATACGGTATTTGCTTAGGTTTTTGTCTTGGACAAAATTATTCAATATAAGATACATATATCCAACCATTTGTATAAAAATAGGAAAATACATTCTTTGGTTTACATCAAATAACTATACTTCTTGTCAAACCATACATGAATTTCAATGCAATTTATTATGAACAAAGGAAACACTAATTATTCAAACTTGAAAGATCATTCAAACTTGATAGAACATAAAAAAAAAATGCTGATTTGGGAAAAAGGCATCTAGGCAGTGGAGGTAAAGTTGAAGTTAGAACAAGTAGTTTGTCGTCCAAAGAGCAAGGAGCTAAAACCCAATTTAGAAGAAGCCAAATCAAATTGCAGAAGATTATCCTCCAACTGATACCCTCCAATCACAATTGAAGTCCTTGTATTCTCACCACCATTCACAAATCCAAGACACAAAACCTCATCATTTATACTCACCATTGAATTTGCACCAAATATCCTCCAAACCACATTTTCATTTTGCAAAAAAAGTTCAATAGTAGGCACAGCTGCACCCAATCGTGTACCAGTCAAATTAGTGTAACAAAATTCAAAAGGTGCAACCGAACCCACCCTCTTTATGTTTCTTGCAGCAGACGCTTTCACGAAAGCGTCTGTAACTGCTTTGTAAATAGAAGCTTCTAAAACCGTGTAAGGATCAACCGTACTTATCTTTGTTCCACCAACACCGTTGTTGTCTATAGACAACAAACTAGTGTTAAGTGAAACAACTTTTTCATCGATTTTAATAGTTTTCACGCCGATGAAATACTCGGCTGAAGGCTGACCTTGTGAGAAAGCAGAAGCTGTGCTAACAGGATTGATCAAAAGCGGTGTGTATGTGAGCGAATCTGAATCAAAAACTACGTTGGGAAGAAAACCGTAAGGTCCATCCCCGAATAAAACAACTCCATTTGAAGACGAAAGACAAATAGCGAATTTTCTAGCGAAGCTAAAAGCCGAAGCTAATTGAGATGGAAGAGCGATTTTGGTTCTTCCAAGACCAGCCATACCAGAAGCACCACTTGCAAGTCCTTTTAGTAAGAAAGTTGGTGCACATGAAAATAGGAAGCGTGAAACTGCAACATTTCGTCCTGGGTTGAAGCCATTAGAAGATTGGATTGATAAAACATCTTCAGCAAGTTCACCGCTGGTGGCGGTGTGGGTGATACTATTGTCCGGGATGACACCACAGGTGTTGTTGTTGCAGCCAGGTTTTGGTGATGAGAAACAATCACCACAGCCGTCGGATTTGGCGAGGGAGCATTGGGCGGAGCGGCAGCGTGCAGGACGGTATGTGGAGGAAATGTACTGATTTTCGCAATCAACCCAGAGGAATTGGCCACCGAGATCGACGATGACGTTCAATGGGACTAGTGGAGTTCTTTGGTTGATTTGAGCTTTGTATTGGTTTGTTGTGGAACCATCTTTTGTGACTGGGAGAACTAGGGCTTTTGGCCTGAAAGATTGTTGAGAGAAAGTGGGTGAAATGAAGAAAAATAGGAGGAGGGTTGTAATGAAGTGTTGGAAATTGTATTTAGTCATGGCTAGAGAGTAAATATAGTGTATCAGTGTATGGTATTGAGTTTGAGAAAATGGTGTTGAGGCATATCTATTTATATATGGAATTGGATGGGGGTATTGATCGAGTTACCACTTTTGATTTGGTTCATAGTATTAAAGAATTTGGCGCTTAAGTCAAAAACAATTTGAGATGTTAAGAAACGTCAAATATGATTGCCACGTTTCTTTGTATCTAACACGACTACGTGATGTTGCATTGATTATATTATCTGGACACAACATTAAATTCTTGGTCAAACTTGATGGACATTTTTTATATTCTTCTTTTTACGCGTTACTTGCTTTCATCTTTTTCTAGTCTTTTGTCTATCTTAAAGGACTCAAGAGGTACTTCTTTGTTGCTATGCAGGCATGGGTTACTTTACATGATTGAAATTCTTGATCAGCATGCATATGTACGGGCAGCACTTTGATCACATTACGGTGCCATCGGTCAACCACAATATCACATGTGTATAAAATGACAAAAAAATCATGACTTTCTTCTCTTTCACTCACAAGATTTTTTTATCCTTTTACACACTTATGATATTGTGGTTGGACAATATCACATCAAATTGGCACCTAAGCACTACCCGTGTACTTAGGTAGATTATTAAAAAATGTAAACGTGTTTACGTACTCCCTCCATCTCACAATGTTAGTTGTTTAAGGTTTGTGCACGATTATTAAGGAAATGATTAGTTGTGTTGGTTTCAATAGTAAAATCAGTAGCTTTTACTAAAACACTCTTATTAATTGTAGTTAGTGGAGTAGTTAAATTGGATGAAATTCAATAAATAAAGGTACAATAGTGGTAAAAAATAATAAATGTTGTATTGGTATTATAAAGTGACAATTATTTTGAGAAAAAGAAAAAATGTTAAAGAGACAATAATTGTGAGATGGAAGGTGTAGATTATTAAAAAAGATTAATCTCAGTTATGGCAAAATCTAACTAAAATAAAGTTTCAAATTTGTACACTAACAAGGATTTATCTAAACGTAGAAAGAGTGTACACGTAATCTAATCTAAAAATTGAAATTGATTTATGACGTATGCTACCTGAGACATCTCTTTCTGTATCTTATCTGTTTGCTGATAAACGAATACATGTAGTCCTGTATTAATTAATTAGTGAGGGGCTCATAATTAAATGATTAGATCCACACGGCTACATAAAAGATTTGGTAGGTGAGTGTCAAGACGATTTTTAATACATTTATTTTTAAAATTAAGGGTTACATTAATAAGTGTCATAAGAATATCAATTAATAATTTAATAATAAAAATAATTGATGAATTTTATGTTAAAAATTGTTTTTTATGTTTCAATGTGTTGATTACACAATTCTAAAGTTTCCTTAAATTATTTGTTAGGACATTAATTAATAAATGACCTTAGGACATTTGTTAACATTTTCCTTAAATTAATAGTTAAATGAATTGATTTTTGAAAGAAAAAAAAAACCTATTATTTACGATTATAATAATTAAATTTTTTTCCTTAGCATTTGGAGAATTTTTTAAAATTTTTTATCACTAATATTATTAAATATTGATTATTTTTTCTAAAAAATGTAAAAAAATTAAGTATGAATTTTTATTTTTATTTTATAACAGAAGCAAACTTAACTCATTTCATTAATAATAAAAATCTCAATACAAGATGGAATATGATCATGAATGTGGGAACTAACGTAAGATAATGACTCCCTTGCTAACAAATGGGTTACACTATATGCTTGTATCCTAATGAAACTTATCTTAAAGTTGTGGGAACTAGTATAAGACAATGACGCCCTTGCTAACAAATGAACAACACTATATGCTTGTCTCTTAATGAAACTTATCTTCAAGTTTTGATAGATTCCAAGTGAAGTTTTGCAAATATCAATAATAGCGCCAAACAAGGAACTAGTGTTGAGTCTCCTAGATATATCGTCAATCACTTGCTTGCAATCAAGTTCGATAGACACCTTAGATAGACCCATATTGTCAAGCTATTTTATCGCTTCCTTTAAGCCCCTTGCCTTTGCTTCGTGTGGTTTTGGTAATCCGAAGAACCACGTTGTTTTTGCCTTTATGAACTCTCCAAGTCTTCCTCCGATGTACATACATATTCCATAACACCCTTGTTCCTTGAAAGATTGTTGCATCGATATTGCACTTGACATCTCCCACATTTGGTTTGCTGCAATTGTCATGGTTATGACTTATTGTTCTGTTAGAGTTCCCTTCTCCTTCCTCCCTGTGATATGCACGTTCGCGTGCTTGCTGCTATTCCAACAAAGATTGGCATTCCATGTACACCGACACTCGTGTATTCGTATCTATATCACTCCAAAGCTTCTTATTTCTTCTCTTTCATATGCACCACAAAGTCATTACAAAAGTAAGGGGTTGTTAGTGAAGTAGTTGTTCGAGTAGTTGAAAGAAGAGAGTTATAAATTCATCCGCTACTTCCAGATTCTCTTTAATATGATGATATGCCACAGCCTCGCCTCTTTCCACACTGCTTCTAATTTCTCACAACCAAAGAAAACATGTCAATCATTTCCATACAACCTATCACACATCATACAATGGTCACTACACTGAAAACCGAGTGTTTGGAGACGGCATCTTGTTGGTAGGCAACTGCGCGCCACCCTTCATAGGAAAACCTTCACTTTTTGGATTACTTTGTGATGCCATAATTTCGTCCAGTTTCACTCCACACGTAAGTCTGTGTTATCGACTGGATTTTCCGTGATGTGTCGATTGCGAAGCTAACACTTTATTTGCCATGGGGTCTAAATTTTCATACATGTTTGTCCTCTTCCACCTCGTCGATGATCGATATAACAACAATAGTTTGTCCATCTCTTTCATTATATAGCTCGTTGATGATGTCTGTCTACCACACATGTGCATTTTGGTCAATTAAATCACTCACTACCAGATCTTCGCTCCTATACCTATCAGACTTCTTACAAAACCCATATCCTCATCTCATAGCATGGATCAGACTGTTGGAACAAAATACGTTTATCAAACATTACCCTTAGAGTGGGGGAGTTTGGTAGAACAAAAATGTTTAACATATGTTACTCTTTAGGTTTTGATGATAACAAGGTATTAAAAATTGTCAATTGGATATGCTAATATTTGTTCAAGTGTACAGGACCATAGACAAAATTTTATATCTTTAAAAGGTTCTGAAAGAACAAAAGAGAGCAAAAGAATCAACAAAAAGGAAGCTTGAAGCGTCTGAAGAATGGTGCTCCTGAAGTACAAAGTGCTCCTGAAGTGATGACGTCATCAGAAGCAAGTTCATCAGAAGCGCCTCATCAGAAGCAAGATCTCCAGAACCTGAAGTTCATCAGGAGCTGAAGAACTCAAAGTTGGAATCTCTTTTTATCCTGTCTAAGAGTTGCTAAAGACGTAAAGGAGTGCAGCAACGGTCTTAAGATGAAAATTGAAAGCTCAGTATGCTTTTTCTCTCAAGAGCATTGAAAAAGGACAATTGTACAACCACCTTCTCCACTACTTTGGTCGTGCTTTGCAACAAGATAAAAATAACAGCTCTGCCTGCAGAAATGTTCCCTCGTACAAGGAATGGATTTGAAATTGATCCTTCATAGACAATACCCATATCAGGCAAAAGATCATTGGTGATCAACAAGCTTCAAACGACTCTTTTATGCATGCGTGCTGGATGTTCTCCAACGTCTCTTTCACACCACTATATAAATGAGTGAAGGTTTTCAAGTTGAATAGAACAACAGATACATACAGACAAGAAAGCATTTCACACGCATTCAAAAGCTAGACTCTCTAAACATTTCAAAGTTCATACTCTGTTTTGTTTGCATTTCTAAGTTACTTAGAATTTTTTAAGAATAGTCCACATTTTAGAAATTCTATAGTCTCAAGAGTCTAAAGAGTCTGTAATTGATTTGTATTGAGAACACCACTGATTGTATATCAAGTGTTCAAACTCAAACAATTTTCTGTGTAAAT
>Ga0228711_1007865_pt1 | contig 15270 bp, 10 predicted proteins | sample MedpolnodulmetaG_2_FD_177996 | JGI IMG/M metagenome (GOLD analysis project Ga0228711, IMG submission 177996) | Root nodule microbial communities from Medicago polymorpha collected in Santa Monica, California, United States - brown nodules | ecosystem: Host-associated > Plants > Roots > Nodule...
GAGATTGTCAATTACTATAGTTTTGAAGTAAATATGTGATATTAATGTTTTCAATTCTTGAAATATGTGCATTTATATCATATATTTACTTCAAAACTATAGTAATTGACAATCTCCATTTATTTAGAAAATGGAGAGGATCTTCACCCTATTTTTTGTGTCTATCTCTTTTCAAATTGCATCTTCCATTTATTTTTATAAATCGAGAGGATATTTACCTGTGGTTAAATGTATATCCGCAGGAAACCTGATTGCAGGCAAGAAATTTCCTTAAACACTGATTGAATGTTACCAGCGGATTTTTTCATATTTGCTGTGGATATACCTTTCCTGCGGATCCTAAAATCCTCAGCAAACAATTACCCACGAAGGTATTACATGGGAACTTAAATCCTTGGCGAAATCCGCAGGAAAATCGAGAGTTTCTTGTTGTGAACGAGGCAGGTCCAGGGACGGAACATATATCAACTTCTCCAGCCCGCCACCGATTTTGAATATAAGAGAAAACCCAAGACTTCAATCAGTCAAAGCAATGTTTTGCCGTTAAAATTGAGGCAGATTCAATGGTGGGTTTGAACGGTTTGCCATGCCTACTACTAAGTAGAAAGGTTAGGTCTTGCTCATTCATTTAAAATATGTTCTTCATGTACAACTAGTTGAAGGGTACACTGCATTATCCTCTTCAACCAACTTCAATTATTGACAAATTAATATTTGAGCATTTACTTTTATATAATAAGAATTAGTTTTTACAATTGCATACAAGTAATATATTAATTTGCAAAAAACTACAATAAGTATTTAAAAGTTTTCACGCGTTGTTCTAGATTTTAAAACTATTAACAGTTTCAGTCACTACATAATAAGTAATAACCCTTGTTTTTTAACAGTTTCAATGTTATCTTTAAAAAAATAAAAATGTATTTGACATAGAATCATTGATAAGGAGTAGTTCTACTAGTGCTTTGAGCTAGGATTAATTAAATGAGTTGAAGGATTTAACGAATCGCTAGATTCAAACTACTAATATAACGATCAATATACTAACATTTACATATTTTTTTCTTCTATAGTAGTAAGGTTCCATTGCTATGCAATTGTGTGATGAAAATACTATAGAAAGTTTTGGTTGGTATGAGCACAAGATAAATGAGTTCAACACTAAAGTACATTGCTGAAGTTAGTCCTTAGTTTGTCAATTGAAGGATCCCACATATAGTACAAGAGAGAACATGTCTCCTTATTGATAGAAAATAGAACATGTCAATTGTACCAAGTTTCAGTTTCGGAGTTTGCATTAGTTTAGCAATCCTTTCAAGTGTACTTGCAATTTTGGATTCATTTCTCTGTCTGCTAGAAGTAATTGGACGATGGCTGTGGTGACAAGGTGTATATATATCTACCACATTATCTTTAACATAATTTCAATTAGAAAAATGGCAAGGTGTCGTTTTTTGATCAATTTGAAAAGTGGCAAGGTGTATCTATTTCTACCACATTTTTTTTTGAATTTTCGCTTAATAAAAGCCGCGTCAAGCAAAGTGGCCAAATATGAGAAAATGTGTTCTGACAATCAACATGCTTTTATACCATTTGCTTTCGACACTTTCGATTTCCTAGCACCAGAGGTTGTTGACCTTCTACGTAGAGTTCAAATGGTCATGCATAACAATGTTATGTCTCCTAGGTCCATGAATATTGTGTTTACGAGGATTGATTTTGCCATCCAAAAGAGGCCTAATGACGCAACTTGTTGTCCGCTTACCTTCTATTTATGTGTAAGTAATCCTTAATATATATATATATATATATATATATATATATATTAAGTAGTGTATTTAATTTTTTTAAAAGTTTAATAATATGACATTAACCATCATTTTACAATTATTTTGCCTTGTTAAAAAAAATTATCATTTTACAATCGTTTCAGATGAAATTTAAACTATGTACCTTGAAGCTATAAGACTAGTTTTTATCGCTAAACTACCACCTCAAATGTTATATCTACCACATTATCTTTTAACATAATGTGTGTAGACTTTGGGTCACATAAACTTGGTGATCAATAAGAGAGTTTTTCATGTATATGGGTCGCACAAAGTTAGTCCTTAGTTTGTCAATTGAAGAATCCCACACATATCTTAAAAGATAGAATATGTCTCCTTATAGGTAGAAAATAGATATCTAAGATCCAAATAGAGGATGAAATTGCCAAGTTTCACTTTAGGAGTTTAATTATTTTAGCAATCCTTTCAAATGTACTAACAGTTTTGGATTCATTTCTCTGGCTGCCTGAAGTAAATTGGAAGGCTGTGTTTTCAAGGGGTATATATCTACCACATATTTTCATTTAGAAAAGTGGCAAGGTGTCGCTTTTTGATTGGATCCATTGGTCATGTGAATTTAAATTTTAGATGAATTTGTCTTATGAGTACTGCTATTCATCTTGTTTTTTTTCTTCCATAAAATAAATAAAAAAGTTTGGATTGAAAGACTAGGTTTTCAATTCAACCAATAAAATTGTCCGATTTACAAAATTACGAGTAACAAATAGATCAACTAATTTTATTTATTTTACTTTCTATTATAAGCTATGATGCAATGTTTATGAAATACACTTTACAAATTTAAGGTAGGTGAACAATGTGAGTTACTTTGAGTCATAACGTACATGTATTGTTTTTCTTTTTGGTTTCTTAAAGTTTCATCCGTCAAAGGTAATTCTACTGTGATGTGTTAAATATTAAATGTGAATTTTTCTTAATGTTAAAATTTGAATATTGAATCCCTTTAAAAATAAATTTAAATATAGATTTGTCACGTTGTAATAGTATATATTTTTTTTCCACTGGACCAAATTAATGTTAATGGATTGGTTAAACATATGTTGATAGATTAAACTTTAAATCTTGTGATTGTTTCGGAACCAAAAACATATTTAAACCTTGCAAATATACTGCCTTTTACTTTTGCTCACCGTTGGTTTTGTTTTAGTCCATGTAAAACTCCACATTATTGAAATTAGTCTCTCTCTCTTTTAAGGTGAAAATAGTCTCTTTAATATTGTGTTTTATATTGATTTTAGTTTTTATGCAACCCACATTCGAGGGACTATACAACCAAATATTGTACATATTAAAATGATAAATTTCAATATGAAAAAATATTTGAGACATAACAAAAAATAAAGATTAATTATAGGAGTTGTCTAATATGGACATGATCAAGGTGGGTTACACTATTTTTAATTAATTTTAATAAAATATTATCTTGTTCTCTATTTTTTCTATTATTATAAAACTTAATTTTTACTAAAAATGGCAAATGTTCACATATAAACCATTTTTGAGAGGTCTATATTACACCCTTAATTAAAACTAATAAGTGGCATATTTACAAGAGCTAAAAACAAATAAATTTTTTATAGAGACTAAAAGTAAAAAGTAATATATTTATAAAGACAGAAACAAATGAATAGACAAGTTGATCCTCAAAGTCGTAAGCATCAATCAAAATATTGATTTTTCGATTGGCAAAAACTCATCCATAAACTTATATAGTGTTGATGTGAGATCAACATGAAAGTGCGTATGCATTTAGCATGTCAAGTTATAGTCCCAAACATGAAAAAAAAATGACAGAGAGATTATTTTGACTAATACCTTACAATTTTAAAAATGTATCTTACAATCTAAAAAAATCAAAACCCATTTAGGTTGATTTAGTGAGGTTGGTTTAAAACTTTGAAGTGTGTTTTTCTTAAGGTCTTAGGTTCGATACTCTCGGGTATCAATTTTAATGAATTAATTTGACTTCTTAGAAAGAAAAAAAATACAAAAATCAAAAGACCAATGCATACCGTTTCAAAAATAAATTTTCCTATTAACCCCGACAGAAAGATATTTATATAATTATTAGAAAAAAAATAATTATATTATCAATTCAAATGGTATACTCACCAATACACCATCAAATCAAACACACATTCATCACTTTGCACTCATTAGTCGATAACCTTTACTTAACCTACCAATCAAACAAGAACTTTTAACTCATACCGTCATTATTGAAAATCAAGAAGAAAAAGAACCCATAAGATGAGAGGAAAAAAAAAAACTTGTCGAAATATGAGTGGGAGATGCTAACTTTATTATCATTACTTTGGCTCACTTTTTTCTTACTTCTTCTATTAATGTTTTCTATAAGAGAAACCTAGATATCCCCACTTTATCACCACCTTCCTTAAGATCTTTCATTGTTTGCTCTTTGTACTCTCCGAATGTAAATTTTCTATAGCGTGGCGGCGTGGCATAGCTCTCTATCACTGCATCAATGGAAGGGCCATAGAAATATCCCAAAGAAAACCTCTCCACTTTCTCAGCAGCTACCACTCGATGTCTAACACTCGTGTACACTCCATTGCTTAGTGCCTGCAGCATAAAATGGCAGCCACTTAATCACTTATCTAGAAAGTTAATTATTAAATTTTTTTGGTTAATTTCCAAGTTATAATGGCATGGGTCATGCTAATTTGTGTCTTTAGGGCACATGTTAAGGATTCCATAAATGGTAAATATTTATTACAAAACATTAATTTTCAACCTCTAAAGAAATAAATTGGCACAATTTCCTAGATAAAATTTTCACATTTGGTTCCTTAACATGTGCCATGAGGGTAAAAGTTAGCATTTCACTTGATGAGCTTATTGCTAATTACTTTTCTTGAGGCAATTATAGCCTTAGAGTAGTTGAACTCTAGGTGGTGGGTTTGTCTAATATGAATACTTAATTGACTAAATTTTTATAATATAAAATTAGGTCAAGAGAGACTAGTATAAGAGTCGGTCAATATAAACGATCCCGTGTACTTTATTATGTTGACCGACTCTTCTACCACTCTCACCGTTGGCTTACATAGCTCATACAAAGGACCCAATTGAAGAAAAATGCCACCAAACAATACAACAAAAAGAAAATTCTATTAGGTGGAGTGGTAGAAGAGTCCACCAAAATAATAAAATACATAGGTCAACATCTCAATTAGCGGTGGAATAAGTTGAGCCGACTTAGACTTTGCAAGACTTAAGTCTGATGGCTTTGTAGTATGTCATTGACTTATTTTTTTATCCGGTTCTGACATTTCGAAAGCCTTATATGATTTGTTTAAAAACATATTTCATATGAACATGTTTAAATAAGTGATATGGTCTATGTTTAAAATACCAACGAACTAATATATCAATGAGATTAAACTCTCATTGAATATCTAAAGAGAATTGGACTATATATGATATCATATTTCTATTCTAGTTTATAATGCAAAAAATAATGTAGACTAATAAGGTTAAATTACTGAAAAAAAGTTAACAAATTTATAATTAATCTAGAGTAAAAATATTAAATATAATAATATTAATAAAAAAATAGCATTCATACTTACTTAAATAGATAGGCGTGGCAAGCCTAAAAGACTTTTTAATGATATAAGATTTGATCATTTTAGATAAACAGACTTTTAAGAAAACATAAGCATTCTATTCTATGTTAAAAAAAAACTAATATGGTCTGACTTGACATATGTTAGACCGTTGATCACTCTAGGCTGACATAACCTATTTCCAATCCCTAACTCCACTCATAAAAAAGGCATTTGAAAATTAGCACAAACTCAGATATCAATCCCAAAGCAGAAATGCTAGTGATGCAAAATTTGCATAATATTAAATATAATTTATTTTTTGAAAGGAATGCTAAATATAATATTTTTTGATCGGAAATATAATATTAATTAACTATTCTATTACTTGTATTTAATAATAAAATATAACCACTAATGACAAATAACAAGACTTTTATATTTTTTGTTGTAGATAGACTAAATAATAAAAATTAGTAGATAGGCGAAATGACAAAATCGTTATAAATAAACCCACACACATACAAGTGAAAGCGTTGGAGTTCAAACCCCAATCATAACATCTGATCTGACAATTTCGGCATTTTGCTAGTTGAGTTAGGATTTATGGATAACAAGGCTTTTATATGATCCTTTAAGAAAAAGATTTTATATACATATTTATTTCCCCCTCACACATGGAAAAAAATTATCTGGTTTAGAGTTTTAGATGCTAAATTACATCACAATCACAATTATGACCGTATCATCAGTATCAACTGCATCTTAAGTAAATTAGAAGAGTGGTAATAAGATCATTAATTACCTGGAATAAATCTCCAATGTTAACAATGAGAGCTTCAGAATTAGGTTTGATACTAATCCACTTTCCATCTTTCATGAGTTGCAATCCCCCAATATGATCTTGATGAACTATAGTAATGAAACTAGTATCAGCATGAGGTAAAAGGCCAATCACCTTTGAAGGAAATGGACATGGTGGATATCTATTCAAGCGAAGATAACTAGTCTTTGCTGAACAATTCTGTTGGAAATAGCTGAAGTTTATGTTCAGCTCTTGAGCTAGAATTTGCACCAAGTTCTCTGCCAGAGGGGTAACTACTCTTACAAAAGATTCAATACTTGATCTAAAATAAAAATAAAAAAAATTATTAGAGATTAACAAATATATAGATGTTACCTTAAAAATACAAAAGATTCACACATGATGATGACAATGCATTTTAAGAACTATTATAGAGATATATATCCACCTCAAACTTTTGTGTTGGTCCATCTTTTCTATATCAGGAAAAAACATGTGTAATGCTTCTGACCACATAAGTTGTTTTGGATTAATGGCAGAAGCATTGCCCCACCTATAAGTTATAGAGGGCAAGTTCAAAAAATTCTCTTGTGATTTAATTCCAAAAGGTGTTCGGAACACTTCCTTTTCTTCAAACTGCATGTTCTTTAGCACCTCTTGTGAAATTCCATGATTCACAACTTGGAAAAAACCCCATTTTCTAGCAGCTTCAGTGATTTCTTTCATGCATTCCTCTCTCTCAAGTTGGTCAAGTTTTAAACGTCTGAGATCAATTAGAGGTATCTCACGCTTCTCTACATCACTTAGGTCACCAATAAGATCATTGGTGTCTTGCAAAAGTCTCATGTAGGTTTGTAAAAAAGGTGGTTCATAATCCATGTGAGAGAGAGCAATAGAGGCTTTAGGATTGTCCTTTTGGAAAATAATAAACACACACAAATATATATATAGAGAGAGACACACACACTTTATATACTACTAGCGTCCAGACGGACACAAACTGTCTGCTCTTTTTATTACGCTAATGCGTATAAATTAAGAAAAGTATATTGACGATACAAGGTTCAATGTAATTATACCATGAATAATATTATAGTACTTTTTTTTTTTGACGAAATGATATTATAGTACATGTGTTTTTGTATGTGTGACAATCTTTATCTTCCAATAACATTTTTCAAATTTTAATCCTTTACAGTATCCCGATCTTACATTAATCTCTATCCATTTAAACAATGTACCTATCAATTAAAAAAAATAAAAATCTGAACTTCAAATAATTTTATTATGCTGGGTATTATATCCAATTAAACTTTTGGATAGAAAATTGTCATCTAAATTTAGGTGTTTCTAATACGAAAATGTTTATAGGTGAACCTTTAACATAAGTGAATTTGTAGTGACAAAAAAGAAAAGGAGGATTAAAATTTATTAAAAATAATAAAAAGGAATTCACCTATTGATCTTTTTAGAAGTTCTATATTAAATAAACCTTCTAAATTTTTATTTTCCTGTCTCTGAGTCCATTTTCTAAGCATATGGTGTAACGATGGCAGGTCTATCAAATGTTTACACAACACAAATTTAGCATGAGGTTAGCTGATTTTTTTCTTCTGAATAATAAATATATTTTTATTTTGAAAAAAATAAAATAAATATTAATAGTTAGATGTTAGATTTATTTACTTTTTCTTTTCAAGTTCAAACTAGTTAAACTAGTCAATCCTTTAACATAAAAATAATAATTAATTTTGACGTGTCAATCACATTATTATTAGACTATTATACTTTTTCCACTTTGTCTATTTCTTGCGTGTCCCTCTAAATTTTATAAAAATGTCAATGAGGTTTTCGGATTTTAAAATCCAAAATGATTTTTCACTAATTAGGATTTTATAATCCAAAATATGTGTATGTATAATCAACAATCAAAATAAAATAAAACTAATGTAAATTTTTTTCGTATTTTTCTGAGAATATGAAAAAATTTAAAAAAAATGAAAAATGGGTCTAAACGATGAAATTTTGGATTTTGAGGGACAAAGTCCCTTCTAAGGGAGTCTTGATCCTTGATTTTTTGTCTTCTGATTTTCTATGAAAATTTCAGAGCAATCAGATCAAATAGCTTGAATATCGTTTTTTTAACTAGGAACATCTAACAATGACCTAAAACAGGAGCATGATAGTTATGAAGATTAATATGGTCCTTAAATTAGTTATCCATGTAACAAAAAAGTTCAGAAATGGTACTGATACAGTTTAGATTATATAATCCGAACTGTTTTTCCCTTGAAATAAGGTGTTCGAGTTCTATAATCTGAATACTTCAAGTAATGCGCCCTATTTTTTGAGGTTTTTGGATTATAAAATTCAAATTGGTGAAAAACTCTTTTTTTTTTTCACTCTATAACAAAGGAAAAACTCAATTCAGATTTTAAAATTCAAAAATCACATAAATATTTTTTAAGAAAACACAGGACGTACGAGAATGGTATAGGCGGAGAATGTAATAGTCTTATTATTATGCCATAAATAAATTTGAAAAAACAATTGTCGGCAGAAAGCAAAGCAGTGTCACAACATGAACAGAACTGTTCTTTAATCAAATATAGTCCCATCACATTGAGTGTGCCCATGGAATTGTTTCAGATAATTTTCTATGTCACGCGTGCATGACAAAACAAGACAAGTAGAAAATGACGGTAAAATTAAAACTATAGTAGTAGTAGTAGTAGATAATGTAGGAATTGCAGCTTAATGGTGTTTCAGTTCGGCCGTTCCTATCGCCATGCCATCTTCGACTTATTTTTGGGTAGATAGAGTGATAGACTATATTTATAATATATTGACTTTGAGATTTTTTTTTTTCCACTTCCAATTATATCTTTCAACAATTTCGTCTAACATTATTGTTGTCATTTAGAAAGACAAGTGTTTTGTATTATATTTGTTGCATTCTTGGTTTTATTGAAAAAAAGAAGTATGGCAGACAAACGAACATTGAGCATCCGTTTGAACACTAATTATAATAGTTGAAAAATACTAACAATACACATTTTAACATACAATTTTCAACGCATTCTCTTTCATTAGTTAAATACTCACACAATATGACGGAGTTGGAATTCTAAACTAAATCACTGAGTTCGACGTAACAATTTTGACATTTTTAATAATTGAGTAATTGAGTTTCTTCAACTTTAATTAAAATAAAACATTGGAGGGGATTCCTTAAATTTGAGATAGAGACGTCACGATTTCATAAAGATACGTCAATGACAATATATAGATGCTTCAAAGTTTATGTAAAAAATAATATTGTGCCAAAGAAATGTAAAAATAAACAAACATTGTCAACGGATACTAATTTAAATGGTGTGAATCATGTATGCTCCGTGCATAATCTGCACATAGTTTTTTTTTTAAAATCAAACTTTTTGGTTAGTCTATTTTCAGAATTATTAAAATTTTGATTCCAAACCCATGTTTTTTCCAAAAAAACAAATCGGTAATTTTTGGCATAAGAAAAGTAATTTAATGTCTCAATTTTGAATTTAAAAACAAAATATCACTTTTGACAATTTTTAGAGAAAAAAAAAGTAAGTTTAGTAAAATAAAAGAAGAAAAAGCTTAATTAAACCAAATAATTAGTAACTCTGAACTATTCTCTCATTCCTTTTTATGTAAATCAAATGTCTCATTATTCACACCTACCGAAAAGAATGAGTAGATCAAATGTCTCACTCATGAATATAGTCCCCTTTTAAAAATAATGCAAAACATACTCTAGTGGTAGAAAAATATGTACATGTCGCATTTGATGAAACTGATTTCCAATTGCAAGGGGAAGGTATTTCTGTTGATAATTTTGTAGGTTTTATGACAAGTGAAATACTTGATGAAGCTTCATTCAACAATGAACATTGTTTCGTGGGAATGCAAGATGAATTAAATCAATTTCAAAGAAATCAATTTTGAAACTTGGTCCCCAAATCCATTGGTCATCAAGTTATCAAACTAAACGGGTATTTAAGAATTAGTTAGACGAAAACGGTGTAAATAGTAATAACTAAAAATAAGGTTGGACTTGTAACAAAAGAGTATAATTAAGATAAGGAAATTGCTAAATGTTACGGGAGATTGTGTACAAGAATTGCAAGAATTGTACGTGGCAGCATTTAACTCTTTCAAATAATAACCACCCCTACCCCATGTATGGTTAGTCGGAACCTAATTGATCAAATCCCCTATTTTTGTGGATTCTTCTCTTTCTTGCTTAAATAATTCTTACTAAATAGCATTGCTCCAAACTAAAAGTTAAGTGTAGGGTTGGTTCATGAGCTGATATGAGTGAAAACTCAACAAAATAATAGCCTATATGAAAACCAAATTCATGATTTAAGTAACTCGATATAGTGAGGATGCAATGACTCAAAATAGTCCTAAACCTTAAGAAAAGTTAGAAGAGGAAACTGTAGCTTATTGATTTAGGGTATTACAGTTGACATTTTATTTTTCACTTGATCCTCTGCCAAAATCATTGTCCTTTTCATTTTGTGCGCCATAGCATTATTTCTTCCTTTGCTTGAAACCAAAGCTGCTCTTGAATCAGATTCTTTCTCCTTTTTTTATCATTCAAAATTTGTTGCGAAAGTCAATAGATGGAAGATGGGAACGCGACTGCGGAAATCATGTGTAGATGAAAGCAGGAGTGCTGGTTTTCCATCTAGCCGGAGGGAGCAGATGACGCAGACAGCCGCTGCTCTCAAATTAAACCATCTTGACATACATGATGATGATGCAGGATCACAAGGAGCAGTTGTGTGAGTTCTCTCTAATCTTTTCAGCTTCAAATAAATGTATTGTCATTTGCATTGTGATGTTTATTGCTATTAAACTCTTGGGTTTTGTGTATTTTAGTTTAGTTAATTGCTTATTTAGTTACTTATTTCAGGGATTTTAATTAAACTTTCATTCATGAACTATTTTGGAGAAACGGTATCTCATAACTTGTTTATAGAAATGTATCCAAATATTAATAATATTGTACTAGTGCATTGTATCACAATGATACAGCTCAAATAAGTTCTTAATAAGTCAATGGTCATAAGTTCTGAATAAGAAATGTCTACTTTAGCCTTCGTCTTCGTCTTCTCCTTCTCTGAATTGGTTATGCATTTCTTCCTAGTGTCAGTTGTATGCTTGTGGGTTTACACCTTGCCTAAAGTCTTTCTTTGATTTTTATTATTGTTTTTTTAAAATCGATCCTCACCAACTCGGTGTCTACACAGTAGCAAGAAGAAAAAGAGGGGCCGACAACGGGATGCTAGAAAAAATAAGAGTAGAAGAGGGCTCCTCCAAATTAGCATGAAAGGTTTTTGATCTGCCTTGTTTGACCAATTTTGTTACATACTGTTCATTGACTTTTTTCTTTCTGGTTCTGCCTCTAATTTATTGCTGGTTGTATGCAGTGTTGGAGAAGGTAGAAAGTAAGGGAAGAACAACTTTCAATGAGGTTAGGTGGTTACTTTGTTAGTTTTTGCTACATTGAAATCAATCTCTTGCTTCAGTTTCATGTGGTGAATTACATGCTCAGAATTGCTATATATATATATATATCATAAAATAGAGTTCATATCCTTCAACTAATTTTTTATTCAGGAACTTGTGGAATTGATGCTTGCATTTACATTTGTTGATCACTTTTCTCATTCATGCATATTGTCTAGCTCTTTCGTAAGTCTTATTATTAATTTTTTCCTAATACATTTCTTGAATTTGATGTGTTATTTTTATATTCTAGGTGGCAGATGAACTTGTGGCTGAACTTGCTGATCCAATGAATAGTGTTTTTTCCCCTAATAAGGTTGTTTTTCCTTTACAAACAGTTTCAAAATTATTTGCTATTCAGATATTTAAGGTGTAAGATAAGTACTGTAGATTTACTTTTTTGGGGGGAATGAACATTTGTCAGCAACAATATGATGAGAAAAATGTCCGTCAAAGGGCCTATGATGTTCTGAATGTTCTCATGGCAATGGATATTATTTCCAAGGATAAAAAGGAAATACAGTGGAAGGGTCTTCCTCCTAATGCTATTGAGAAGCTAAAGGTTTGCCCACAATCTCAAGTTGTAACTTTTTTTCCCCCATGTGGCTTAAGCTTTACCTGCAGTCATGTTCTGAATTAATCCTAAAATACAATCAAGGACCATTTTAACTCAGTTTTATTCAACAGATCGAACGTCTAGGGATCAGGAATAGAGTTGAAAGCAAAGCATCCTATCTAAAGGAGCTTGAGGAACAAGTAAGTCCATTCCACTCTCTAATAGATTTAATACGGGGATGATGTCCTCAGTGTAATGTCCCGGATTTTAAATCCAAGACATTTCATCTATTTTGTTCTTATAAGAAAATACTGCATTTTTTTTTTAAAACGATTTACAAGATTCCAAAATTTCATATGTTAATATATTTCAAAGAACTAATTTATTAATAGTTAAAAATGAAGGAAAATGTATCAACTTCAAAAAAACAAACGTGAAACTTGTTTAAAATTCCTAGCGGAAGATAACACGTCTCTGCATTTCTAAACATACAACATAATCCAAAACGACAATTAAGAAACCATAAAATCCTTATTTCAAAATAGATGACGAAAACCCATAGTGAATTCCCCCGTTCGCGAACAAGCATCAACCAAAAATCTTACACATCTTCTTGTGTACCTAAAAATGTTGGTGTAAGGGGTCAGCTTCCAACCACAACAAAACAAAACTAAACAAGGAATTAAAAATCAGAAAATATACATATACTATCATTCTGCCGAAAATTAGATTGGATGAAAACATTTACCAAGATTTCGTACAAATTGAGATAGTCAAAACAATTTAGACATTACTGATGTCGAAGACTTTTACCTTGCACTGTTTTATAAAGCAAACGAGAGATAAAAATAAAAAGAATGAAACCACCTAAATTAACCCATCAGTTTCATTCACAAGTACTGTCAAAATAGAAGCATAACTAACCACACTAATTTCTTTATCTTTCTTGAGTATCTCTATGTACAGTACATATATATACCATGATTTAGTGTTAACCTTCTTTATTATTATTATGTTTCTTTTATTTTGCATGTGCATGTGAACAGAAAAATGACTCAATCTCCCTAAACAAATCTTGATAAACTTTTATGAAAGACATATGTGTATGCATGCTCCTAAAACTATATGATCCGGGTATAATTCCCGCCACTAAGGCATCCACACGGAATATAATTGTAATCCCGCCACTGAGGCATCCACACAGATGCATATGCCATGCATGATCATGAAAATGCACACCAAATCCCGCCACTTAGGCACCACAAAGAATTATAAGTTTAACCCGCCACTAAGGCAACCAAAATGCATATGTCATGATAATAAAAGTAAATGCAATCCCCGCCACTGAGGCAACCACACATTATCATGCACATGACAAAAGAGGTCTTCCATAAAAGTCTTGTTTCTCTTCTTATTTCAGTTCTATAACAGTCCCAAATTTATGTTCGAAAATCAGAAACATATACCCACACATCAAAGAATTAATCTAGCTTCCACCTGAGTTTATCTATTAAGGTCCTTACACACTTATATAGTCATGAATAATTAACCACCACATTTTATAGTCAAACAATTCTCATACTACACACTTTGGTTGATAACAAATTTGTTGTACCATACAATAGACATCTGTTGTTGAAGTACAATTCTCATATTAATGTTGAATGGTGTAACCAGTCTCGATCTTTAAAGTACTTGTTTAAATTTGTCAACAAAGGGAATGATCGTGTCACTGCAAGCTTCTCTAACAATGCACGTGCTAACAATGATTCTAAATGTGATGATGGAATAAAGATGTATTATGATTGTAGATATTTGTCATCTTGCGAAGCAGCTTGGAGAATTTTTTCTTTTGACATTAACTACAGAAAACCTTCAGTGGAGAGGGCTAACCTTCCATTTGCCAGATGAACAACCGGTTCTTTTTGATGATGTTGATCCAATTAATGTGGTTGTAAATAAACCATTTATTCATAATACCAAGTTTCTAGCATGGATGGATGCAAATGAGAAGTATGAGGAAGCTAAGAATCTTACTTACAGTCAATTTCCTCTGAAGTTTATTTGGAATGATTCTGAGCGACAATGATACCCCCGAAAAAAAGGTCATACAATTGGAAGACTTCATTTTGTACCACCTGGAATTGGTGAGATGTATTATCTTAGGACTTTGATTAATTATGTTAAAGGACCTCAATCTTTTGCTGAAATAAGGACAGTGAACAATGTTCATTATCCGACATTCAAGGAGGCTTGTTATGCGATGGGTTTGTTAGATGAGGACAAAGAATTCATAGATGTTATTATGGAGACAAGCCATTGGAGCACAGGAAGTAGTTTACGGAAGCTATTTGCAATTTTGTTGTTGTCAAATCAGATATCTAGACCTGAATTTGTTTGGAACAAGACTTGGGAGTATTTGACTAATGACATATTGAACATGCAAAGAGTGCTTCTTCAATTCCAAGGTAATTTAACGATTCATAAGTAAATTCATGTGAATTGATTAAGTTTTTTTAATACAGTGGAATAGTTTATTACATCTTAAATAAAAGTATTAATTTTTTGTCATTGCCTTGAACATTGCAGATTTGGTTTTATCTCCAACAGAGTTGAAAAGCTTTGCATTGTCGGATATTGAGACATTGCTACAAAGCAGTAACTGTTGGAGTAAGCCCTAATAGCCAATCTATATTGATTGAATTTGACTTTGTATCATGATATTGATATAAGTATATATTGTGAATATATAAATAATAAGACATTTCTTTATTGATTTTGTTTTGTTTCAAAATAATAGTCCCTATAATAGTTAGTTAGTCTGTTTAATGGAACATTAAGTATAACTTAATTGTGAGACCCCGTTAAACATAAGGAAACTATTCTTAAAGTATCCGTAGTCAAGCTTTATTGAGAAGTGGGATATCATTAAAGCATAGA
>Ga0228711_1007869_pt1 | contig 15265 bp, 5 predicted proteins | sample MedpolnodulmetaG_2_FD_177996 | JGI IMG/M metagenome (GOLD analysis project Ga0228711, IMG submission 177996) | Root nodule microbial communities from Medicago polymorpha collected in Santa Monica, California, United States - brown nodules | ecosystem: Host-associated > Plants > Roots > Nodule...
GTGGTACTTCTTAAAATTGAACCAAGTCACTCTTATTCCATCTTCCCACGAATCCAAAGAAACCTCATCTATATGACATGATCACAAACAATAGTTAAATCTATATTTAACTAAAAAAAAATGCATAGCAAATAAGTAAATTACAACTTCAGAAAGGAAAATAATACAAAACAATCTTTGAAAACACAAAACAAAAATCAAAGAACTAACACTGACAAAATGGAAATAGGATGGAGAAAATATGGATGAGGACGCAGGGTTAGTATGTTATGTATATATAGTTCATAACTGAAGGTATAAGGGATGTGTTGGAAACAAAAACAGTATGGAGAAGTGGGTAGTCGATTTATTTTGCATGGGGTATGGCAAAGGTCGAATTAAATAGCAACCAAATGAGTACATGCAACACACAATTTCTTTTTGATAGCCGTAATTTAGGGAAACACAACAATTAGCATTTTAAATTTCAAATTAGGCTTATAAGTGGAGGGAAAATTTTAAGGGTTAAGTGACTAATAACAATTAATGCTAGATAATTAGAGGGAAATATTAGGTTTAGTGGTAGCATGACCTAATAAGCATTTAGAGTAAGGGATATGTTGCTGATATAAAATACGTTGCTGATATAAAATGGTTGTTCACATGGCCCATGTTCGCGGTTCAACTCCCAGCACACCCCTCTCCTTAATTTTTTTTAAAAAAAATATTAACATAATAAAATAGTTAATCACAAAAAGTGGGTTGCTGGGAGTCGTACCAGCCATTCAGATGAAAGATCTTGCCTAAACCAATTTGCTGAAGCACTTCTCATGTCAAAATTTCATCTTCTTAGTATATATAGTAATATAATTTGTTTCATAGTTTATTTTCGCCACACTAATATCAAATGTCTGGATCCTCTCCTGGGTTGTGACCATAAAAAACTGAGCAATGATATTTGTACATCTATTTATTGACAACTTTGGTCACAACCATGTTTTTCTCACTTTTTATTGGTAAAAAATAGTAGACAGAGAAAAAGAAACAGAGAGAATAATAACATCATGTGAGCATGAGAGAAAAAATTGTAATAAAATGGTTGTACAAATATCATTTATCTAAAAAACTTACCAATGTAAATTGTAAAATGCCCATAAATGACAAATATCATATTGCATGATATTCTTTTCTCCAATAAACAAGACCTTGGAAAACACATACAATAACATAGCACCATCGACAAGAAGAAGAAGAAGCAAGAAGCATACTCTTGCACAAGAGAGAAAGAGTGAGAGCAAAATAGATCATAGAGTTTTTTGTGAGGGAAAAATTATACCCACTTATGTGTGCAGTTTTTATGTTCCCATTATGTGCAATGGAAGTTTAAGTGGCCTACGGATCCCTAAGTTTTTTTTTCCACTTTGAGAAGGTTTTTCCATGTTGAATATTTTTTGGTGTTATTTTGCTCATTTTATTATGTCACTAGTGTCTATTTTGAGTTCACGGAGGAGGGAAATTGTTGAGGCATTTTCTAATAGAATGAAGAAACTCAGATAGGTTGAAATCTTAATTACACATTCTTGAGTAAATCATGCAAATTAAAAAAGTTGTTTGTGATATCAAATTTTTGATAATTGATATTGTTTTACAAATTTATCCTTTAAAATAGAGAGAGAATTAGTTAATGTTTACATTAGAGTTTTTATGACCGATTGCATAAAAGATATAAATTAATTAGAGGTATGTCAGTAAAGAAATACTCAATGTATTTTAAAATTCAAAGAAGGTCTTGTAAAAAGGAATAAATTAAAAGAGAGTCTTATATTTAGGATAGGGATAGTCTTTATTTTAAGGGTTAAATAAGTTTTTCGTTCCTATAAAATTTTTAAATTTTGATTTTTAGTGCGTCTATAATTTTTCCATCAAGTTTTAGTCCCTCAAATATTTTTCAGCACCGTTTTTGGTCCGTACTTTTAAGTAAATTCATGTGTATCCTTCAAAAAATTTTACAATCATGTTTAGTACATCATAGAAATCTCTCTTCCAAAATTGTAATTTCTTTTATTAACGGATAAATTAAATATGAATTTTTAAGTTATTCACATTTAAAAATTCATATTTAATTTATATTTTGTTAAGAAAATTCTAAAGATTTGTGCAATACATTGTTATAATTTTTATAACATTTGTATAAAAATTCATTAAAAAATGTGAGTGATACACATGAGTTGACATAAAAATAATGACAAAAAATGGTGATAGAAAATATTTAAGAGACTAAAACTTGATGAAATTTTTGAGAGACTAAAAATAGAAATTTGAAAATTTATTGGGATCAAAACTTATTTTAATCCTTATTTGGGTTGAAAAAATATTCTAAATTTCATCGTAATTTTTTTTTTGGTTGCAAAGATAATAAAAGGAACAAACAAGAAAGAAAAAGAAAACTGAAAAAACAAGCTTAATATTCTCTCTTTAGTGTTTTGGTTTCCGTGCCAATACATACTTTTCTTTGAAAGTTTATGGTTGTCTTAAAGGTTGTCACACAAATGGTTGTTTAAATAACACGCCTCTTCTTTTTGGAAAATGATATTTGTACAACCATTATGTGATAACTTTTGTAACAACTTTATCTCTCATACTCACATTATGTTTTTACTTTTTCTCTCTATTGTTTTGGTTTCCGTACCAATACATACTATTCTTTAAAAGTTTATGGTTGTTTTAAAGGTTGTCACACAAATAGTTATTCAAATAACACACATCTTTCTTTTTTTAATAAGTTAAAAATGAGTCGAACTTAGTTCCATAAAAATTTGGTCAACTTTGTTTTGATAAAAAAAAATTGATTAACTTGAAACTCAACTTAATTTGTTACAAACAATTTTTCTGGCTCGAACTCACTTAAAACAACTCGCTTCAATGTGGGGTCTACGGGGGGGAGTGTGTAAAAGAGTACTTTTTTCAACGTGGGAAATCAATAGGACAATGTTCCCTAATGCAGACTTGAGTATTACTTTTCCCGGCATGCCGCCTTCTCACGCGTCCTATAAAAATTTCAAAAATACCTCTAATTCGGAAAATATTTTTCGGACCAGATTGTTAGTGTTTCCGGAAACTAAAATTCGGACAACATCGATATGAATATTTTGTGTCTTTCTTTGATGTCAAGGGTCTCTGTTGACCGTTATACAACCCCCACATAAGCTGCAATGCAATTACAGGGGTCATATGAACGGTCACCAATGACCATGACACCACAAACATACCTAAAAACTATCTATAAAAATGATATTTTTTTTGGAAGAAAATGTGAGAAAGAAGGTGAAGTGAAGAACGAAGGTAATTGTTGAAGATCCAAGCCTTTTTATAGCCTTAAATCAGTTATATAAGTACAATCAAATAACACGTGTTCCACAATCAAAACCGTCCAAAAATGCATTAAAACTCCACTAACTGATCAAACATTTGGTGAAACGCCACAGTCCAACATGAACTGAGGGGTTACAGATTATATAATCCGGAACTGACAAAAGCATTCCGGATTATATAATCCAGACTACACCAGAATGCCCATTTGGAGGGTTTTTTTTAGAGAGTTTTCATGGAATACAACATAGGAAATAATTAATAAAAGCATAAAAAAAAAGTAAGAAGATTAAAACAACATAAACAACAAAATATTCGAGAATGATATTCGAAGAGGTGCTTTTGAACTCGATGCTGCTGGCTTGTCAACTGATGTATTTCTATCGGCTGGCCAACAAGATCGAGCTCATAATAACCTTTTCGGATTCAGTTCATAAACAGCAAAAAAAATCATGGTTTCTTTGGTGTGTTTGTTTTTATTTTTGACAGCATGCTGAGGATCTTCATGATGTCGTTATATAGAGATCTATATATTTAAAACAACATGGGAAAGATCCTCAGCACAATAACAAAAATTTGCATGGTTTCTTTGGTGTGTTTGTGAACCTTGGAAATGATGCTGAAAATCGGATATCACTTATTTATAGAGGTCCCTTGATATTGTGGACCACATACATTCTTGGTGCAATGTGTTCCTCACAAAAGAATCCTATGTTGAGGCCATTCGGATTATATAATCTGGATTACTCTAGTGTAATTTGGATTATATATATCTGAATTGTACTTGCACCCTAAAAAATTGAGTAGAATTCGGACTATTTTAGCGTAAATTAAAACATAATGAAAGTTTAAATAATTTATATTATTCAAAACATAATGCAACAACTTAATTCAACAACATGAAACTAACACGTAACTAAAACAACATAAAACACACGATTAATTAAAACATTACACATTATCACGGATCACCTAAACTAACTTCTTCCTCTGGTCCCTCCAGCAGAGCCCTGATATCTTCGTAGTTTCTGGGCCGGATCAAACTTTTTTGAATTTGTTCTGTAGATCTAACCAACGAAGCATCCAATTCGATCGATCCTCTAATACTGTGCTAACCAAAGACAGAGAACATGGTTCTCACGCCGTCGTCGTTTGTGAGTTTCATCCGACTGAACCGAATTGATTCGGCTGAGTCGGGCAATGGAGATCGATATTCAACACCGACCACCCTCCTTGTGTCTCTGTGGTTGAGTTGACGGTTGATTTGATCCAGCTGGTCCTTCAACCCAAAGAGGGTGACATCGTTGCGAATTCTAAACAAATGGGGTGGTTTTTCCTCGTTGGAGTAGACTGCCGCTAGCTTGGTGTTCGGATTAAAGCTATGGAATTGCATGATTTTTTTCGTGGTGTAGTTTACTTGTAATGAAAACAGGGATCCCTATATATTAAGTTATCTGAGTGTTGTGGACCACATAAACTGTCGGTGCAACGTGGGTCACATAAAAGAATCCAATGCTGAAGCTTTCTGGATTATAAAATCCGAACCAACCCTCACCCTACAGAAAGTGCCAAGTTTCCCTTTGTTTCACCATTATTGTATTTTTTTTTCGGATTATATAATCCGGAAACCATGTATACTCCGAATTATATAATTCAGACTGCATCCGTTTCTTTTGGACAGTGATTTGCACCACATAGAACATGTTTGTCAGATGTTTTAGACGGTGATCAAGGAAAAAAAACGTGTTTTACCACGTTTTGGATTGCATTAATGATTTCAAACAGTTTTTTGGTCCCTCCCTCCCTATAAATAGTCTTCCAAACCACACCATTTCTTACACTATTCTCTCCCACCCCCTCCTTCTCTTCCGTCTACAACCATGGTTTTTCATCGTTGACCTTTCATAGAAAGAGGCCTCTTTGAAAATTTTCAGGAATTGTATGAACGGTCAACGGGGATGAAACCAGCCCCCTCCCCCCTCTGCAACATTGTTTTCTTCTTCCCGCCCTCCTCTTTCCTCCTCCCCTGTTTTCCCTCCTACAGTGAAGCCACTGGTATGTCTTGTAACTTCCCTCTTCTTGGGCTCTTAGGAGATTAGATATAGTTTTAGGTTCTTATGTAATAAGATTAAAACACATCAACATTATTGTAATTATTATTCATATATTAATAAAATGAGTTCTTTTTATCTTTCTGTTGTTTTTATTTTTGTGTTTTTTTATTTTAATTTGCCTTTATTATTTTACGAAGTTGGAAGACTAAAGTTAAAAAAATTTGGAAAAACATAAATCTGGATTTTAAAATCCAGAAAAAGGAACAATCTAGTTCAGATTTTATTTTCCGAACTACGAGTATTTTTGAAAAAAAAATAGGACGCACGAGAAATCTATAAGGTGGGAAAAGTAATACTCTTCAAACTTTTGTCTGGTGCTCCCTTCTTGTTCTTCGTATGATTAAATTCAAGATAGCAATTGGCCCGTCACAACCCTTTGAAACTCAAAACCAGAACCAATATCAACATTTTTGTTAAAATTTCTTGTTCTTCCTGTGATATCCAGACAAAATCTTAAATCTATTTTGCTCTAAAAACTGTGAAAAATTTGAAGGTTAATTATATCACTATGTTCGAACGGCTACATTGAACTAAGTGTTGGTATGAAGCACAAAGATGCATTTAAAAAATGCATTTAATTAGGACCGATCGTTGATATCCGATGGTTTATATCCTGCGAAGCCCAGATACAAGATACGATATGGATACAATACTGCACCGATACGTCAATACGAAAAAATTTCAAAAATCAAGATACAATACAGTTGAGATACGTTAATAAAAAAATTATATAATTAAATATATAATATAATTATAACCATTTTTTTAATATGCAAAATATTAACAAACAAAAGAAGCCGGTCATAGGCTTGTAGCACATCAACATAAATATAAATAATATTGACGATTAAGAGAGTGATTATTAGTCAATTACATACACAATATATCTCAAAAAGAGCACCATCAATGTTATACTATATCCGTAGTGCTATACTTTATTGATCCAAAAAAGAAGCATCGTATCGAAAAAAGAACACATCAGTGCTCAAGAGTTAAGTTATTTTAGTTAACATTAATTGGGAAATATTGAGGCAGGTATCGGGTGCATGATAATTATCGGATACTCTCCTGATACGTATCGGGAAGTATTGGATAATTATTTTTTTTTACAAAAAAATTTAATCTTTGGATACTCTCCTGATACGTATTGGGAAGTATCGAGTAGGTATTGGTGCAAGATACGCAGGGGATACGATACGTCATCCATTTTGAAGTACCGGGGCTTCACAATTTATATCTAATCCTTTCACATTAAAACTAACATTATAAAGTAACCGTGGCAAACAAGTTTTAACTTCATTTAAAAGTTGTGTTTCCTTCACTACTCTTAAGGGTGAGAATAGGCCGGGACAATTTGTGCTTTGCTTAAATAGACCAAGCCTAATTGAAAAACCAAGGTTTAAGACTCGGTCTTTTACCTGTCAAAGACTTTATTTTAAGTCTGACCCGACCTTTTTTAAAGTCTGACATGGCCTATTAACCAATCTAAAAATCTATTTGTGTACAAATTTCAAATACAGTTCTTTCATCAATTTTTCTTTCTTTTCAATTTGTGCAACCTACTTAATGTAGAGATAAACATTAATTAGATGCAAATTAAACTAATAAAACACAATCGTAAAATTTATAGATGGGTAGAAACTCGAGAATTATCATGTCTGATAACAAGAAGGATTTCAAACTTAATGTGATAACAATACTTAACCTTAGACATATCAGTAGGAAGCCTTAATAGTTCACTCAAATCAAATCACCATATAAGTCTTAAATGATAACTTAACAAGTTTTCAAATAGTAAGAAACTGAAAACAAAATCAGCAACTCAATATGAGAATTTGAAGGAATTGTGATGTTTTTTTTGTATTACTATATAAATAATAAATGTGAAAAAGTGTAATATACTCATATACGGGTCGGTCCGATAGGCTTTTTTATAAGCCTAAGCCTAGTCCATTTAAATTAATACGTTTTTAAAAAGCTCATATTTGACCTATTTATTAAACGAGCTAGGTCGGACTTTCGATAGGTCGGACCATAGACCCTGACGAACGGCTTGACCTATTCCCACCCCTAACTACTCTCTTAGAGTACAATACAGCTCACAAGTACTACAAATAAGACTAAGATAAAGTAATTATAAGACTAATATAGGGTAATTAAAAGACTAAGATATCTACCAAAAAAAAAAAAAAAACAAAAAAAAAAAAAAAAAAGACTAAGATAAAGTAATTTTTTAAAAGACCCAAATTAAAAACATAGGACTAAGAAAAAGTAATTATATTGTATCAACTGTTAACATATGCAGCTCACAAGTACTACAAAAGTAGTACAACGAAGACTAATACAAATCATATAGATGTACCGTAAATAGTGTTTTTGAAAAATTGCATGATAAGTATTCTCTCTCTCTTTTTACTCAAATATTCTCTTGATGATCAGTATTAAAAATTGAAAAAATTGTATTTAAACTTACGTGAGTAATAATTTCATGATGTCATAGTGGCCAGCATTCCCACTACATAATGTGAGGCAATTGATTATTTAGAAAAATCATAAACCTAATCACTTGGACTGAAGTTTTGTTGTAAAGGTTGACAAGAGATTAATTAAAGCATGTTGTTCTTAAATATTCTCTAATTCATTTTGTTTATAGCATGAGTAAATGTGATACTATTCAAGTCTTCGTTCCTCTCTTTTTTTCCCCTTAAATGCAAATGTAATGATGAATCAAATGATAAGAAATGCTGATTGAAGTAGCAGACAAGATAATCAAACAAAAATAAGAGGTAGCTAGCCAAGCCACCAAAAGACATAAAAACAGCTCTAAGTAACAAACAAACCAATTACGATGAAACACGAGACTAATTAGTTAATTTAGTAAAAAAAAAAGACTAATTAGTTAATTTAGTAAAAAAAGACTAATTAGTTAATTTAGTAAAAAAATACTAATTAGTTAAATTGATACCAATTAAGACCCGACCTCTAACAATGAAGTTTGTCGCATATTATGTGAGGAAGCCGATGGAGGCACCTTACACTTTTGGTTTAACTTATTGTACAAACTCAACAACAATTCCGAATAAGATTACCAAAAGTATAATTTAAAGATTAAATTGTATAGCCCGTATTTCGAGAGACTAAACTAATTAACTAGATCTTACTTTGAATTAGTCGATTGGACCAAGTTGTATTCTCTCCAATTGTCAATTTCATACAATTAAACTAATTTAATTATGTTTTGTTTTAATCAGGACTCCTTGTATCTGAATTGGATTATGATGTTTCAACAACAATTAATAGTTATTGTATGTTTCAACAACAATTAATAGTTTTTTTTTCTCTTTCAAAACAACAATTAATAGTTATTATATGTTTCAACAATATAAACAACGTGATTCCGAAAGAAAACCAAAAGTATACTCCCTCGTACAAAATCTCATTTTCTTTCTCCCAAAATATGAGTAAAAATACTAAACTTTTATGATATTTCAAAAAAATCATCTTTTCTAAAGTAAAATTAAATGCGAACTGCATTTAATTTATTCTTCTTTCTATTTTCTCTATAATTATTAACCAATAAGAATTGTTTTTACATTTTCTATGAAACTTATTCCAAGAAGAACACAAGAAATTATACCTCAAACTAGTACTCCTTGTCCATTTTAAAAAAATTACACATACGAAGGAATCAAATAAATGTTGTCATTTTTTTTATAACATTCTTTGTGTTTTTTCTATAATACCCTTACTCATTTATTATTTCATTCTATTATTTCTCTCTCTACAATACCATTACTAATTTATTATTTCATTCTAGTATGTTTTAGTGTTTTTAATAAGTTTGAATTAGTGTTTTTTTCTTATAAATTGGGACTAGTTTTTCTTTGAAAACAATAATTTTTTAGTTTTTATAAAGTTTATTTAAAAACAATTATTTAATTTTTAAAAGGTTTTTTTTTTATAATTTTTTGGTTACAATTTTTAAAAGGTTGAATTCACTACTTTTTACCATTTCTCAACATTTTTTTTTTATTTTTGTTCTCTTAATCAATGTTTTCCTGACACTCTTTATCGTTTTTATTTAATTAATATGACTAGTTGATAACCAAAAAATTAATCTCTAATGATTAATAAGTTAAACCAAATGCAATCATTTGAAAATATCCAAGTTTGGAGAGTTAACAACCAAAAATCTGACCAATCGATTGTCCACTTTCTTTATTCAATGTTTGCAATAGTCTTCCTTCATGTTTAGCAAGTAGCACAACAAACATTTTTATAGTAAGCAAGAGGACTTTTGATTTAAATTAAAACCACTCAATCATTCAAAATGTCAAGGTAACGTCACATGGTTGACTTTATTAGTTAGGTAGTATGTGTTTATATTGAATAAATCATTTGCACCATGTGGCATAGTAATATGCACTAAAAAGTACCAATATAAATTAGCACCTATAGAAACTCGCTTATAAATTTGAACATCATTTGATCAAAATCACAAACAAAAAATGATGCCTCTACACTCATATTTGACAATTGTACTAATAGCAATTGTATTTTCATATACATCTTCTGCAATTGATACTAGTCCTCATGAAGATAATTTCCTTCAATGTCTCTATAGTTATTCACATAACTCAACTTCAATCTCTAAAGTTGTGTACACCAAAACCAATTCCTCTTACTCATCAATACTCAATTTTTCAATTCAAAACCTCAGATTTGCAACCAGCAAAACACCAAAACCCCTTGTCATCATCACACCTACACAAATTTCCCATATTCAAACAACCATAATATGTTCCCAATACCATGGCATGCAAATCCGAATTCGTAGCGGTGGCCACGACTTCGAGGGTCTATCCTTTGTTTCAAAAGTTCCTTTTGTCATCATTGATCTCACAAACTTCAGAGAAATTGATGTAGATGTAGAAAACAGAACTGCTTGGGTTCAATCTGGTGCAACACTTGGTGAACTTTACTACAAAATTAGCCAAAAAAGCAAAACTCTTGGTTTTCCTGCAGGTGTTTGCCCTACTGTAGGTGTTGGTGGGCACTTCAGTGGTGGTGGATATGGAACCTTGTTGCGAAAATACGGTCTTGCGGCCGATAACGTCATTGATGCTCACATAATTGATGTGAAAGGTAGGTTTCTTGACAGAGAAGCAATGGGTGAAGATTTGTTTTGGGCTATTAGAGGTAGTGGAGGAGCAAGTTTTGGAGTCATAATTTCATGGAAGATTAAACTTGTTCAAGTTCCATCAACTGTGACGGTGTTTACTGTTCCAAGAACATTGGAACAAAATGCAACAAAGCTTGTTCACAAGTGGCAGTTTGTAGCTAATAAACTTGAAGAAAACTTAGCCATCAATATTATCTTGCAAAGGCTAGATTTAAATTCAAGTAAAAAAGGTGAGCCAAAGTCAACAGTACTAGCTTTATTTCAATCCTTGTTTCTAGGAAGTGTAGATAACCTCTTACCCTTGATGGAAGAAAAGTTTCCTGAACTTGGTTTGGTTAGAGAAGATTGTGTTGAAATGAGTTGGATTGAATCGGTTCTTTACCTTTTTCGGTTTCCAGAAGGCGAACCACTTGAAACGTTGCTCAACAGAACACTAGCTGCAAAGGATATTTCCAAAGCGAAATCTGATTTTGTGAGAATTCCCATTCCTGAAACTGGTTTAGAGGGAATATGGCCTATGTTTGATGTAGATGGTGCCAAAGAAGTACTAATGGTACTGTTTCCTTATGGTGGCATAATGGATAAGATTTCAGAATCTGAAATTCCATTTCCACATAGATATGGAACCTTATTCATGATTCAGTATGCAGTGCATTGGCATCAAGAAGGTGATGAGGTGGAAAAACTGCACATTAATTGGATTAGAAAACTTTATAGTTACATGGAACCTTTTGTTTCACAGTCTCCAAGAACTGGGTACATCAATTATAGAGACCTTGATATTGGTGTGAATAACATTGATGGATACACAAGCTACAAGCAAGCTAGTATCTGGGGTGTTAAATACTTCAAGAATAATTTCAAAAGGTTGGCAAAAGTGAAGACTAAAGTTGATCCTCTAAACTTCTTCAGAAATGAACAGAGTATACCTTCTCTTGTGTCCAAGGGACGCAAATAGAATTTCTTGGAGCTCCAAAGGTCATGGTAATAAAATACAAGCTGCTTTGTTATTTCTCATTGATAGTTATCTTTTATATGTACTCTTTTAATTTATACTCATACTTAAGAAAGGAATGAATGAATGCTTATAGATTAGCAGTGACAGATTGATAAGCTTGTTGTAAAATGTTGAGAACTATGGAAAATCACATCAATTGATAGAAAAATAAAATGATAGAAAGGTTTATTTTGGAATTGATAGTATGAAGAAGCTTATACAATTGATAGAAACAAAGTAGTTTTCATAATTGCTTATTGTAACGAAAGAAAGATATACAGCAGATTGCATAAATGAAAGCTTCCCAAATTTTCTGGTAAACCATACAGGACCAAATAATTCTTTCGATAAATGGATGAAAATTTATATTGGTGGAAGAAGATTTGATGGATCAAAAGTTGGTGAAAAAGTGAGCGAAATCAGTTTTTTCATCACTATTAATGTATTTCTACGAAACATGAGCAAAATTGGTCCTCCGCTATTAAGTTAGGGCTCTTAAATTAGAAATTGCAGCACACATGTTGCGAAAGAGAGGTCAGCTAGGTAATGGCCTAGAGCCCATCTTCACATTTCGTTTAGAAAGTTAGAGGAAATGCAAACGTATTTGTTGCAAAAAATATGAACAGAAAGCCAAAGAAAATAAAGGCAACATGTTCCTCGTTAGAACCTTCTGAATTACTTTCGTGAAAAGCCTTAACGACAGAGAAAAAGTACTAATAGATTTGTCATTGGTGTGCCTAACTGGATTTTCGACAGAAGGGTCAATAGTTTCGTCGTCATGCCTAATACCTCTAACAACCCATCATGCCATATTGAAAATGAAAATTACTTAGTAGTGCTATTCCAAAAGAATAAGAAAGTTATAATTAAAGGCTTTTTGATTTTGCTTGTCAAAAGGGGATCTGATAGAATGCATATTTTTCTTGAAAACAACGGTATAATTCTTTCTCGGGTCCTAAATACAAGAGACAGTTGAATCAACAAAAGTTGTTTAGGACCGGAAGAAATAAGAAGGAAGAGAAAGCAATTATTTCTTTTCTTGGTTTTCAAGATTTGGGAAATTTCCCTCAAAAAAATTTGGCACAAGCTCCGGAGCAAGCATAGGACCAAGAAAAGCAAGGGATAATGAAGATTTCTTATGTTTGAAATGGTTAATTATCTAACTTGCTTGCCAAAGATATTTCTTATTCAGAACTGGATCATTAAGCGCTAGTGAAGTGGTAGCAGTAAAAGGTTGAGGAAATGTGATTGATGAAATCGTGATCTTGGAAGAAAGAGGAAGGAAGAAGAAGGGTTAGAGCTAATGAAGTGAGATTAAAATCACAAAGACAATGGTTATTTATAAGGAGAAATTTGAAATAAACAGTTGCTAGAATCTAGGAAAATTATGTGATTGCTTAATATTCATGTACAAGAAATTATTGGTTAATTTTGTACGTGCTCTGTTGGTGGAAATATTAAATTCAGATTTTTGGAAGTGGTTTTTAGCAACAACTTCACTATATTTATTTAATGCTATTATTTGCAAAATGTCCTTCATTGAAATCAATTTCCATACAAGTAGTTTAGGAAGTACAATTATGTTTTGGGAAATGTTAACCGGTGCTTCCGGGACATTGGTTAAGGATACTAAAAAGGGAAATTATATAGTAATTATTGCATTGAAAACTGTGTAATTAATCCATAAATAAGTCAACAAAGTTTCCTTTTATGGTAATAAATTCCTTTTTTTTATGCTTAACCAGTGCCCCGGGAGCACCGGTTAGCATGACCCTTATGTTTTTGCTTACATCAAGAAAATTAATTAAATATAACCACATTTCTTAATCCATATAAAAATAGTTGTATTACTCAAAAGTGAATGAGAGAGATATCTAAAGAAAAAAGAGAACGGATGATTTGTCTAAGATGCACAAATAAAATGGTATTGCATCATGTACAAATATCTTTTTGTACCATTGGATTGAAAAATTATATCATATTTGATTTAATTTAGTGGTGAGATTTGTTTCACTTGTGTATAATAAAATTGGCCAAAACCTATAGAAAAAAAAAACGAATTGGCAAGAACATGGATATGTTTTTGGCAAAATCACACCTTAAAGAAAATAGTTTGAATCTAGGTTAATCGACAAGGGAACTTGAGATTCAGTTAGAGCAGTTGATATTACGTACCAATAGCAAACGTGATCAAATGGTACCTAGCAAATAATTTACTTATCAGAAATGGACTCATGTGAACCAAACCTTTGGGATTGTGGGGGTAACACTAAATAGTTATTTTTGGATTCAATGAGGTAGGCCGATCTACAGGGTTTACGATCTAACATGCATGTGTTAGGTCTTAGTCAAATTAGACATTTTTTCAATTAAAGAAGACCGGGGATTTTCTTTAAAAAAATATTATGTTAAAAAGATCACGCTACAGATTTTAAAATAACCTTTTAAACCTTTCAGATTGATCTTATTTAAGTAAACATTAATAATTTATATTAAATTTTGTACTTCCATAAGATTCAAGGGATTAGTCATTGCAATTGCACGTAGAAGATACCCGATTTGTATCCAAAAAAATATTAAATTTTGTATTTCTGAATTCTGATAAATTATAATTTTATTAACTTTTTCACTAATTTGATCCTATTAATCTACATTATTTTTTTCACAATTTAAAAGTGTTATTATTATAAACTAGAATTAAAATATGTAAAAAAAAAAAATAGAATTAAAATATGATATATGTATAGTCAAATACTCTAAAATATCATGTTAAATTATTTATTTGGAAAAAGCTAAACTAGGCCAACCAAATTAACAACATGAAAATCAAACATGAGACTTTGAGGAAGAGTCACAAGTCAACACTATCATGCCAATTCAAGTGGGTTTCATGTTAAATATCAAAAGGTAATTTAACATCATTAGTCTATTTTAAACATAGATCAAATTGATACTTAATTAAATGTGTTCATATGAAATTAAAAAAAAATTGATCAAAAATATGAAATAGACCAACAAGTCATATCAGGCTTTCAAAATATTAGACTTAAGCCTTAAATTTTTTTTACATATCGGTCTTTAGTTTTGCAAATATTAGATTATTAAGGTTGTAGCAGAAAAATATTCAACTAAAAAAGTAGTTAGTTGTCGAAGTTCCTATAGTTTTGGTGTATATTTATATTTAAGTTTTGAAAAAAAATGAAATGCCAAGGGTAATTTTGTTTAGCAAAAGGTCCAGTCAAAAAATAGTTAATTGATAGCTAACTTTCGAGTTGCCTTTTTAAAAACTAGTGGAAAAGTGGGCATTAATGTGTCTTTTGGCATTAATTGATAGCTAACTTTCGAGTTGCCTTTTTTAAAAACTAGTTGTCTTTTCATTTTTTTTATTGTATTTTGTTGTACATATATTTTACATAAACTTATTTAAATTTCCAAATACTTTTGTTTTTGAAACATTAGACTCCAAATACTTGATTATTTAGAAAATTCAAAAAAAAAAAAATTGAAAGAAATCAGTTGAATTAAATTTTAATTTGTTGCAACTTGAAGAGATTGATGAGAGATTAATTAAAGCATATGTTGTTTGTTTATATCTATAATATTTTTCGAATCTTTAGTCCTCTT
>Ga0228711_1007870_pt1 | contig 15262 bp, 13 predicted proteins | sample MedpolnodulmetaG_2_FD_177996 | JGI IMG/M metagenome (GOLD analysis project Ga0228711, IMG submission 177996) | Root nodule microbial communities from Medicago polymorpha collected in Santa Monica, California, United States - brown nodules | ecosystem: Host-associated > Plants > Roots > Nodule...
AAAAGAAGAGTAGAGAGAGAGAGAGAGAGAGAGAGAGAGAGAGAGAGAGAGTGAGTTGGAGACTAGAGTGATATTTGAAAATTTATTTAGTGAGTTAGAGGGTGTGTATGTAAAGCTATATATAGACATGAGTGACAAGTGCAATTTTAGTGGCAAAAACAACGACCTGAATCGAATTACACTTAACGTGAATCGATTGAGACATTTGAAAAGAAGTAGATCTGAAGCTATGAAGATTGATTCGATTTAAAGAACATGTGAATCGAATCAAGGGTTTTCTAGATGAATATTAAATTGATTCAAGACTGCAAAAACAAGAGCTTGAATTGAAACATTGAAACCCAAGTGAAGATTGAATCAAATCAAAGAACACTAATACAAATCAACCAAGGCAAACACAAGGGAAAAGAGGACAAATGAATTGATTCAAGGATTTAAAATGTTTCTTGAATCGAATCAAAGTGATATGAGTCATAGTCTACATGAATCGATTCAAAATGTCACGAACAACCAAGAACAAAACAGAGATCACAAATGAATCGAATCATGATTCAATTCATATTGAAAAGAAGCTTCAATAAAACTTGACACACAAGACACATGATACACAAGACACTTCAAAGGAATAAAAGATCATAGTTTTCTAGGTGCTTTAACATATCTACTATGAATATGTAAACACTAAACATCATAAAAATACTTAGTACCTAATCTAATCAAACATCATCAAAACAATCCTAGCACTAAGAGCAATTTCATTGGAACTGTAGCACCATAAAGACTATACCAGCTTGTGATAGCTTTTATCATTTTTCACTAATTTTTCTTATATATATATATATATATATATCAAATATTTCACCATAAAGGGCATGCCAAATCCATTTACCAATACTATTTAAATTATGCTTATTTATTCATATCGTTCTTAATTCCTTTCAATTCCTTTGATCTTGGATTAATTATAGGTTTGAATTTCTAGATTCTTGTCTTTCTAATTAGATTCGTTATGTATAATTTACTCGAGCAGTTCGTCGAGAGACTGAAAAATTTCTCTTATATGACTAGGTTTAACGTTCTTAAATTCTTATGAGAATATAAGTCTCTATAAGCACCAAAACAACAATACTTATAGAAGGGGCTTATAACCGTAGTCAGAGTAGGCCTTACTTTGTTCCACGTTGTCAGTATAAACCGGAAATGGTATTTGATCTAGCAACATACGCTAATCCAACAAAGACATATAGATGATTTGAAGAATCTGAATCATTGTCTCAAACCCTTTTTAATTTCATCAAAGTCAAAAAATTTGCCAACTCCCCACAATTTTATGATTTTATTTATAGGTTTAGTTAATTCATTGCTTTTCTTTAGCTATCAAATCTCGGATACATGACAGTACATCATCGTAAACGTGGGAGCTAGCATGGGATGGGGCTACCTTAGATAATTCATGAGTGACCCCATTGGCTTGCCTCCTATTGAACTCGACATGAGAGTTCTGGAAGTTACAACCAAAAAACTACCTTCAAGCCTGAATAATACAACCTAGTTCACTATTATCAACTAGGTTTGAATTAAAACGTTCAACGATAGACTTGGAATCCAAAACAAAATCAACATGGTCATAATGAAGATCAGCCACTCATTGTAGCGGTGTGTGAAGTCCAACATCCTCGCCGACATCAACATCACAAAGAGGAGAGAAACAATCCGTCTTAGCCAAGACAAACTCACCCTGATCATCACGGATACATATGCCAATACCTACCATATTCAGAGAGTCGGAAAAAGAGGCGTCAATATTACATTTGTACCTACCATATGCCGGCTTCGTCCACTCAATGACATGACTATGAATAACACTGTTCGGTTGAGCATGATTGTTAGTAGCTTTATGCGATCTGACTTCTTGGGCGGTTCTATAATCATCTAAGAGGTGTCGAGCTCGTTCAACAACCTGCATACATGTTTCATTTTGTTGTTGCCACAATTTTCAATTCCTACGCTTCCACAAGCTCCACATGATCGTCACAAATAACTCTTTTAGCGTAGAAGGCAGCTGGTCAAGAAGGGAAAATATCAAAGCATCCATGTTATAATTTTGACGGAGAGTTCTATCAATAATATCCCATAAGTTAACCTCCCACCATGCCTGCACCGCACCAGGACATTCTAATAAGACATGAATGTTATCTTGATAATTAGTTCCACACAAAACACAATCATTAGGACAATGAATACCACGACTACTCAGGTGTGCACGTGTAGGGAAACGGCCCCAACACACACGCCAAACAAAATTTTGAATCTTGGGAGGCACTTTAAGCTTCCAAATCGAACTCCATTTACCCGAAATATGCAAATGGGAGTATCTGCAATTTCCGTTACACAAATTTGATATACATTACGAACGGAATAACTACCATTTTTCTCAGCCTTCCAAATAAATTTATCTTCATGAGCAAGAGGATGGAGAGGAGTATTCAAAATAAGCTGGGTAGTATTATGATCAAACATATTATAAATTAAGGTAGCATTCCAAACCTTTGTCGATGGTTCGATGATATCTTGAATTTTGACATGAGCAAGGAGCGCATAAAGAGGACTTTGTGTTGAGAAGGAACAACCGTCTTTAAGCCACGGAGCACCGAACAAAGGAATACTAGCACCGAAACCAATTCTCCATCTAGCACCCTGAGGGATTAGGTCCAAGCATAGAACTCAAAAAATCACAATGAGGGAAGTAGCGTGCTTAAATATACGAGACACAAGACTAGTGTTATCAACTTGAAATTTCCATCCCTGTTTACCAAGCATCGCCATATTAAAAGATGTGAGGTCCTTGAATCGCATACCACCAAAATTCTTATGAACAGATAAACGTTCCCAAGATAGCCAATGCAAACCTTTTCTAGTGGAGTCACCATGTCCCCACCAGAAAGCATTAATCATTTTTTCTGTGGCATCAACTAACTTGTTTGGTAAGAGATAAACACTCATAACATAAGAAGGAATAGATTAGAGTACCGATTTAATCAACACTTCTCTTCCGACTTTAGAGAGACACTTGCTGCTCCAAGAATTTATTTTGTGCCAAATGCGGTCCTTAATGAAGCCAAAAGTTGCTTCTTTGCTTCTACCGATCATGGATGGCAGCCCCAAGTACTTACCGGTACCCATAACAGCACGTACACCAAGGATGGATGTGATAGAGTCTTGAGCAGGGTCGGGCACACTCCGACTATAATAAACTTCAGATTTAGGGAGGCTAATTGCTTGACCAGAAGCTTTTTCATAAGTCTCAAGAATATTTTTCATTACAAAAGCTTCTCTTTCTTCTGCCCTGAAAAATAAAAAATTGTCGTCTGCAAATAACAAATGAGAAATAATAGGAGCATTAGTGCATAAAGAAATGCTATGAATATCCCCTCTCCTTTCAGCTTGATGGGAGAGCTGAGAGACCTTCTGCACATAAAATAAACAAGTAGGGAGAAAGAGGATCGCCCTGTCTAAGTACCCTACCAGGAAATATAGGTCCCACCAACTCACTGTTAACAACTACAAAATAATCAATTGTTTCTACACACATCATAATCCACATAATCCAACGGCTAGCAAATCCCATTTTAATCATGACCTCCTTAAGATATAACCAATCGATATGATCGTATGCTTTACTAATATCCAACTTTAACGCTACATTCTTATCTCTCACCCTCTTGCTTATTTTCATATGATGAATAACCTCGATAGCAATCATAGCGTTATCCAAGATGGAGCGTCCAGGGAAAAACACTGATTGGTTATCTGAAACACATTTATGGAGGACATATTTCAACCTGTTAGCCAACACTTTAGCTATAAGCTTATACAACACATTGCACAATTCTACGGGGCTCCAATCTTTCATAGTATGATGCTCATTTCCTTTAGGGATCAAAGCAATGTTAGTGGAATTAAGCGAAGGTGGAAACTGATTATTATTCAGCCAAGAACAACACTCACTAAGAATATTAGAATTACACACTGACCAAAATTTCTGAAAAAAATCCTGGATTAAAACCATCTAGACCAGGACACTTATCCGGGTACATAGAATACATGGCTTCCTTAAACTCTTGTACTTGTAAAGGAGCGGTTAGAAAATCATTGTCCTCTACCGACACAACATTATCAATGGCTGCCAACAGAGGGGTGCGGTCACTATGATTTTCAAGAAAAAGTTCCTCAAAATAACCTTTAGCAAGCTGACATAGGCCATGTTTATCTGTTATGCGTATCCCTGCATCATTTTCTAAAGAAAGAATACGATTTACCTTTTTCTTCTTTCAAACCATTACGAGTAGTCTTGATCCATGAGGTAAGATCATATGCACAATGATCTAGTCTCTCAATTATTGGCATACCTGCACTAGACAACCAACTATCAGAAACAACATCATGAATGCCCGGTTCTACACACCAAGCATTCTCAAATTTAAATGTTCTTTTAGGCACCCAGACACGTGTAACAGGCTCCCTAGTGAGAAGAATTGGATAATGATCAGAAGCCAGGGCTACTAAATTTTCCACCTTCGCATTAGGAAATAACTGAAACCAGGTACCGTTAGCAAGTGTGCGATCGAACCGTTCCTCAACTACCCATGGAGCACCTACACTTTTAAACCATGTGAAGGGGTAACCTTCCATAAAAACATCAACCAAACCTGCGTCAGACACAACTTGTCGAAACCCGTTGATTAACCAACGAGCCCGCACAGAACCTCTTCTTTTTTCTTTAACATCCAGAATATCATTGAAGTAACCTAATATACACCAAGGTAAAGAAATGTTATTAGATAAACTTCGCAGAAAATTCCAAGAATCACGTCTTCTCCCACTTTCTGGAAAACCATAAAAACCTGTAAGTTGCCATTGTCCACGACTAGAATCATTTGACCTCCACCTTATATGATTATTAGAATAGTTCAACACGGTACAATTAAAAGAATTTTGCCAAAATAGTGTCAATCCACCATTCCGGCCATTACTACTCATATCAAAACAATTATCAAAACCAAGCATGTAACGGAAATCATTTGTTTTATTAGAGTGGACTAATGTCTCACTGAGAAATAGAGCATCTGACTTATAATAGCGGACTATATATTTTAATTGGGTCATGTTAACCTGTGCCCCCGGGGCACTGGCGGGGGCACTGGTTAAGGAAGTTAAAATGGAAAGTTTTAAATTAAAAATGTTACTTTTTATATTTTTAAGATCATGAATGCACAAGTTCCAATGTAACATTACTACATTTGGCTTCCTTAACCGGTACCCACCGGTTAACATTTCCCATTTTAATTTAGGAACTACATTCAGGTTCCCTAAGCCTCGACAATTCCATCCTATAATACTCATTTTCCTTGACCGGAACATGATTAGACATAAAAGACATTACAGTAACCCCACTAGCATCAACAACACCTAATTCATTCTACCAACTCTAAAACCGCTATCACCATAGAGCTGAACCCGTGGCATCAAAGGCAGTAGTTAACTAATTGATTAGAAACCAGCATCAATCCTTGATTAATATATTTGTGTGGCAATATAGTAAGTAATGAAATAGGGAAAACAAGGAGAATCACGTACACCTTTATCTCTAAGGCCAACCTTTACTTCTAATAACAATTATGATTAAAGGAGCAACGTGTACCTTTATCTTCATGACTAACCTTTACATCTAATAACACTTGCAATTAAAGAAATGTCACCTTGAAATTTTGCGATCACGCACATCTACGAAAGCGGCAATTGGATTCAACCACGAAAACCGCAGATGGATTCAACCATAAGATGATAGAAAATTATGGCAGAAAATAGCACAAGGCAAATCAAAACGTTTAGGGAAGAAGATTTCTCAACGAACGACGGCAAAATCCCCCACAAGGATAGTGGTGGCACGAACCCTAGGAGCAGCGGCAAAGTTTTTTTTCTAGTCTAAATTAAATGATTTTTGGTGAATACTCTAAATAATTGATAGTTTTTTGTTTTTGTTTTAAAAAAACATTTATAATAAGTAAAATGTAAGTTGATAGCATTATGATTACTTACTGTGATTTTGAGAGAGATTTTGAGAGAGATTAGATTATTTTTTTAGAAATTGAGAGTAATAATGGATGAGAGAGCTTCTGTCAGATTTGTATCAGGATCGCATCGACAGTTCACAGTCGATGGATTCCATCGGCTGTTAACTGCCGCCGATTTCATAATTCCTCGGCAATTAACTGCCGCCGACGCATTCAGTCATTTATATATGTGTTTCAGCCTTTGCATGTGTGTGAACAACAATTTTCTACTATCTTAGTTGATGTGGTATCTAACCTACATTGGCCCAAACCCGTTTCGCCTAAACCTAATGACACATCCTCTCTTCTATTTCTCATTCAATATAAAAGTGGTCGTATCCACACACGATTTCTCATTCATTTCTTGATATTCTTCTCTATTGTACTTCTTCTTCTTTATTTCTACTTCATCTTTGTTATCCAATTATTTTTATAAATATTCATTCTATTTGTTTTCCCTTTATTTTGTGTTTTGTGGTTTTTGCTATTTATTAAAAATTGTTTCATGATCTCGCTGCCTTTTAAGTTCACAAGTGACTATGGGCTCGTTTGTTTCAGATTTTTTCTAAAAAAAATCATTTTTTTTTTCATTTTTAAGTGTTTGTTTAGGATTTTTAGAAAAATCATTTTATCAAAAAAAATCTATTTTGACCCTAAAATGAAAAGCTATTAGGATTAACTTTTTTCAAAATCTATTTTTTTCAACAACAAAGAGATAACACATGTACATGTTTCAACTCATTTTTTTTTTAAATGGATTTTTATGGATAGTAGACAAACACAAATAACTTCAGATTTTTTTTAAAATCTCTAAACAAAACTCTCTAGATTCTTTTGACACATAATCTATTTTTTTTAAAGCTGAAACAACCGCACCCTTATTCTTTGATTTCTCTCACAAATTTATAAATTAACAACGTTATCAACTTTTGACCTTTCAATTTTATTTACAACAAGTTTCACGACGACAACACCCATTGATGGAGTTCTGAATCTAATAGATTGACTAGATCTACAATATGTTTAGTTAATGCTTAAACTTAGCAGATCAATCGATATAGTTTGATTGTTGTCACAATGGACGAAGGTGAGCACGAAGATCAAGTTGAAGATATTCAAATAAAAATAGTTATCAATCTCAAAATTAAATCAATGAAGTAGTAAAGGTATATAGTCAATAATATACATGTTCATCTTAATTATATTGTATGTATATATCACTACATGATTATTAATTTTACCGATTTTGCCAATTTAGAAAAACAAAAATGTGTCGTCGACTCCACGATCTCAATGAACATGTGAGTTCATATTGTAGTATTTCATGTATATGCATGTATAATATATTTTGTCAATTTTTTAACTCGGGTTAAACTCTTATTTTCACACAATTATTACTGCCATGTACATATCTGCAGACACTATGCTATTTAAATGTTGAGATGTTGTTTATGTGGTGCAGTTCTATGGAGTGGAAAGGCTGCAAAGAAAGATACAAAAGCATAACCTTTCCGAAGAAAATCTCAACTTCATTGTAGGTATATACATTTTAAGTGGACACATTCATCATCACTTTCTAGAAACCTCAAGTTCATTGAAAAACCACTATTATAAAAACTTGTATTTATAACAAAAAAATACAGATAAAAAAATCTGAAATCTTTCTCTAATTTTGTTCGTATGTAAATTTAGCAGTGACAAATTTCATTTTATTCATTGAAATAATTTTGATCACTAATTATATTTTTTTATTCCTTCAAATAATTTGTATTCTAATCAATTGAACATGCTGTGGTTTTAAACTTTCATAAGAATGGGAAAGCATCCAAGGAAAAACAATTTCTTAAAGAGTCTCATGTTAGCACCGAAGCTCATGAGATTATCAAGAACAACTATGATGGAAGCTGTTCACACCACATGAAACAAAGTTCTACTCTTGAATTACGAAAATTCTTGAAGGAAGGTGTTCATTGAAACCAACACCCAATTCTAAAACCTTACAATGCATGGGTGACTTAAGCTAATTTGGAAGAATTCATTCATGATTCATAAGGGGGGTTAGTGATGAATCATACCGTCCAAGGAAATATTCATTCATAATTCATGAGGGGGTGAGTGAAGCATGATTAACGAACACATGATGACATGTGTAATTTACCCTTCCTTAAAAAAAGTGTAATTTATCCTCTTTTTGTTATTTATTATTTATTTATAAGGAACAACAAATATCTTACTCCTCGTCTCAACATAACTTATTCAGTTGATCAATTCACACACATGAAGAATAATGTATAAATGGAAAAGAGAATAACATTTTATTGGAGTAATAGTACGTTTATGTATTGGTTTATTTTTATTTTTCGGTAGATAGAGGAAATGACAAATAACCATTGAAACTCACGCACAAACAAGTGGACGGGTCCGGGGTTCAGTGTCTGGCCTAACTATTTTTGTATTTTTGTAAATTGAGACAGGACTTGTGGATTGTATTCATCTTTACCATACATGCCTTTTGATTTTCGGATTATATAATATTGATCGAGGTTTTTCCCTATATTTTTGGTTGGAAAAACACATCTTTCACCATTTCGAATTCTAAAATCTGAACAAATGTGTCCTTCAGATTTCATAAAATGAACACCCCTATTACACCCTAATTAAAAGCATTTATTTAGGGAGTTTGGATTATAAAATCCAAAGTACTTATTTTATAAACCCTTGTTGTGCAAAAAAGATCATGGGAAAAACAAGTTCGGATTTTAGAATCGGAACTGTAGAAGAATTAAAACTATACCTGCTTGTGACAAGTTTTGTCATTTTTCACTAATTTTGTGTATATATATATGCATTTTAAAATTATATAAATTAAATTGTGTTTCAGATGGAAGTGGTATGCCCCACTTGAGTGAAAGTTGTAAGCTAGTCAAAGTTGAAAGTGGAATAAAATGGGGATCTAAGCACCCTCTGGGAAAGGTATGTCACTTTTGAATATGTCCAAATTATGATTTTTGGCCTCTTTATTACTTATGAACAATCAAGAGTTTAAGTTTAGGGTTGTGATGATGCCTCATCATATGATATTTTCAGCTAAGTTTTCGAGTCTTTTTCCATGCATTTGAAGACATTCTAGAGGTCTTGGATTGAGTTTCTCGTGGTTTTGGAAATGTTTTGATTTGAGACGTTGTAATTCTTTTCCTTCATTAAAAATTCAAATTCATAGCTATTTAAAGTCTTCTATGGTACATATAATGTAATTCGGCAAAGTAAGACACATCATAGAGGTTAGGGAAGCTAGAGAATAAAAAAACTAAGGTTTGAAGACAAAGCAACTTGGAGAAAATCTGTCCCAAGCCTCAAGCTCATAGAGAGGATGAAAATCACATGATGAATAGAGAAAACAAAAAACTCTGTCCTTGCACCCCACGTGTAGGGAAGCATGAAGATCACAATTTGTCTAGCTCATGCACCCGGCACACCTTGATCACAAAAAATAAAAATAAAAAAATAGTGTTGTTTTAAAGTTATGTGCCCCCGCGCTCCAGGAATGATGTTCAGAGGCAAATCAGTGCGACCAAAGATTCAAAGAAGGGTGTTTTGCAACCCTCTTTCACTTGTTTTAATGTATCTTGCTTATTCTTTTCTTTTCGATTATGTATTAAGTTACCACGAGTAAATAAACACATTAGATTAGGTTTTATAGATAAACCTCTATTAATTGTTGGATTTTTCTACAAGGGCATGACAAATTTCTTTACCAATACTATCTAAATTATAGCTTTCTATACATATAGTTTTTAACGCCTTTCAATTCGTTTGATCTTGAATTGATTATAGGTTTGAATTTCAAGATTCATTTTGTCTTTCTAAATGGAACCGTTATGTATAATTTACTTGAGCAGTTCGCCGAGAGACTGAAAAACTCCTTCTGTATGATTAGGTTTAGCATTCTTAAATGCTTATGATAATCTAAGTCTCTATAAGCACTAGAAGAGCAATACTTATAGAAGGGGCTTATAACTGTAGCTAGAGTAGGCCTTACTTTGTTATACGTCATTAGTATAAATCTTAAATAGTATTGGATCAATCAACATGGGCTAATCCAACAAAGACATATGGGGGGTTTGAAGAATCCTAATCATCATCTAAACATTGTCTCAAACCTTTTTTAATTTCATCTCAATCAACAAAATTGTCCAACTCCCCACAATTTTCTGTTTTTATTTTTCGGTTTAGTTAATTTTAGAATAAAAAACAACAATCATTGTGGAGACGATAACTAACTCCTTTGTTACTTGGAATGCTTTTGTGTACTTGCCAAATTTGTTATCAAATATGGTGAACAACCCTAGATCCAAACTGATCTGGAATACAAGATGACATAGGATAACCATATTTAGCCAATCATACTACACTCACAACTACTACACAGTAACTCTAGGGGTAGTATGAATGACAAAGAGTGAAGCCATAATACCATGAGTTCCCAAAGATATTCAAGCAACACCGACATCTATAATATAAAAAATCAATAAGTGATCTTTGACCCGTATGATATACGGGTTTGTTAATAAATACTTTTTAAAAAATAAAACAATAAAGTTACAAGCAACAAAAACTCGATAGTAACGACACCACACTGGCCAAACATCGATGGTAACGACACCGTCTGTAGTTTTGGTGGTTTCAGGTTATTTAAATGAAACATGTTACTAGAATGGTGCCCACACTATTTAAAAATATGTTCATTGGAGGGTTTGGCACTTTTCAAAGAATTCAATCAAAACTAGTAAAATATAGGATTTTTTGTTGTGATCCACATTGCACTTATGGTTTATGTGGTTGACGATGCATAAAAACTTCTGCAATTTATTAGTTTGGTTCATTAAACACATAAAAACTTCTGTTTGGATTGATGGAAGTGAACGGAGTGGAGTGGAATGGAATACGATGGAATGGAGTGGAACGGAGCGGAATGGAATGACTACTCCATTCCATTGTTTGGTTATTTTAAGACGAAGCAGAATCAATTTTTCATTCCGTTGTTTGGAAAGTGAACGGAATGTAACAATTACAATTATTTTATTCCATTTACACCCTTATTTTAAAACAGACTATTATGTAAAAACAAAATTATATAGCTTATATATCCCTTTTTCATTGTTTTTCTTATTTTCACTACGTTATATATAGCTTCACACCAGAACAGTGATAAAAAAAAATCTCACAAAATAGCCTTGAAGCAAAAAACCACCAATACCAAAGGAATCACAATTAGCCTCCATAAACAAAAAGAACCAGTAGTCTTGCACCTCTAAAATCAACCTTTGATAAAATAAAAAAAACTAAATATATTACACTTAAAAACGAGCAAAAACAAGAGAAAAAACTCCAAAATGGAATGTTATCATAAAATGGAGTACTTTGCTTGTGCCTGGGGTTGATGAAGAAACATGCACATATGAAGAAACTAGAAAACATCACAGAAGAAGAAAGTGAAAAGAGGAAGGTGTAGGAATAAGTATTAGACGAGTAGAGGAAGAGACAATTAAAACAAGGATAAAATGGTAATATTTTAAGATTCAAATTCCATTCCATTAGATACACCCCAAATTGAGGGGAATGACAAATTGAAGGATTGAGTGGTACGGAATGGAATTGGTTCCATTGTGTTCTATTCCATTCATTTCTTATAAATCCAAACAATGAAATTTAATTATATACTATTCCATTCCACTCCATTCCACCACATCCCATCAATCCAACCAGATCCTTAACACTATAGAACCATGAACGTTTATCCAATAGAAATAAACACTAAACTTCATACAACGTATTAAAACATAGGAAACCCATTGGTATTGGATAGTTTGTAGTACTGCTGAGTTAAACTTTAATCAACCATGAAAATTATCATCTTATTTTTGACGACCTGGAAGATATTGACTCCTTCGAATTCTTGGTTTTCTCACCTTCAAACCATACTCTTGGTGCTTTCCAAGGCAAGGTTTTCACTTGATCTATTGATCAACTGAAACTAGAGAAAGAACATACTCCACCATTGTAAAATTTGTTTAATGGGGGCTTTAAAGTCAACCAAGTTTCAGGGGTGTTTTTGTCATTTCACACCAAGTTTTTATGAGTCAGTAAGCCACTTAACTAATCAGTGACGCGGTTGTCATTAAATGGGTTGAGAGAGCAAATTTTAAGTGATTAATAAATGCAGTGGCAAAATGCCAGGATTAGCAAGTTCAGGGACCAAATTTTAAATGACCCCTATTTGCAAGGACTAAACATATATAAATGCCTAATAACAATAACAATAATTTTTCAGTGCTAACCTTGAGTGAATATGTTGATTTTTTTTTTCATCAAGTATTCTGGATATATTTTCGTTTTATGGTTGAATATTTATCAAGTTGATGAAGATGAATAAAAAAAAAAAAATTATGTGTTGGTGGTTCACTGTTTTATACAATAGACTTGCAATCAAATTGCTAAAAACATATCATGAATATTAGTCATTAAAAAACTAACAGAAAGGCCAATTTGACTAGTGAAGATGGAATTAAGGGACCAAAATAAAACTTTTATTAATTAAGGGATCAAAATGAAACTCGTAAATTAATTAAAGGACTAAATATGTAATTTAACCTTAAGTTTTTTATTTTTGGTCAAATAGCTTAGTTACTAGAGCTCACACATTTTTATTTTAAATGTGGAAAATGAAAGTTTAAGGATTTTAACAAGTGATGAAATAAATAAGAATTTTTTAGTTTTTAGCAATTTAAAATTCATATTTAATTCATAGGATAAATGCATAGCAACATCTGATATGATTTGCACTTCAAGTTATTCCAGTCCACTTGTGTGATTGAAGAAAATCTCCTAAATGACTATAAACCACTTATGTAAACAAATATATAGAATCAGAGTAGCTAAATAATATGCTCGGATATAGATTTCTGCTCTTCCCGCAATACATTTCGCTCCCACCCATCTAAACTGACCAAAATACCCTTACGCTAGTTAACTAACGCATGTGTTAATGGCTGCGTTAGTTAACTAACGTTGTGTTACTTAAGTAACACATGTGTAAAACAATGCGCGAGTTAACTCACGCAGCCATTAACACATGCGTGAGTTAACTAGCGCCCAGTCTGTGCAGGAAGCCAGAACTGGCAAAGCCTCCATTTCCCCTAAAATTTTCATTCCATTCATACATTCATTCAGTAAATTGCATACATTTTTCATCAGTCATTCAAGCATTCATTGAATCAAACATTAAGTCATAATTAAATTACGAAGAATAACGGAATAAAACAACGAAAAATGTCATAAAAACGCCAAAAAGCGCAAATGTAATAGGATTACTATCAAATCCAACAAAATGTCATAAAAAACTACACAAAAGTCATACTGCTCCATCATGTGAACTCCTACTCCTCCTCCGCGGAGCTGGCATCTGCTCCAGCATGCTCCACTTAGACTGTATGTTCTGCCTCAAGCGCATAACCTCCTCCGGATTTTGAAACACAGCAGGATGCCCCATTGCACCGTCCACTCTGGCTCTGATGTTGCTGATGATCTGGTATAGGTCGGAAGGATGTCTGGCCCACTGCTGCTCAAGAAGAACCTCCTCGTAAGGAGGGGCATCAGCTGCGTAGTCAGGAATGGCCGCAGGGGGGTTCACAATAGGATGTGATACTCTAACGAACCATCTCATGTACCCCCTAGAATGAGCTCACGACTCGTTATCAGGAACCAGATGACCCCACTGCTGATGGCTGAGGACATGTAGAGCAAACTTCGTGAAGGCCTGGGCCACGTCATCTGCCGCAAGAGCCTTAATGTCTGTAGGAGGCTTGGGCTGTGTCTGGACATACCCGTACTGCCTAAGAACCCGCTTTGGCAAGTGACAGACCATCCTGTCTCTGCCGGCCATGACTCTTCCGGAGTACCAGCATATGTCCTGAAACGGCGTGATGTGTCTTCGTCTCTCATACGGCCTCTAGATGACATGAGAATGGTCCAACGAATCAATGACAGCTCGGTAGTGTCCAGGATTAGAAAAGCCTCGGGAAGGTTTCCATTGACTCACAAGCGAGGCAATAGTAGGGTCGTAGGCATCATCATCAATCCTCGAAATGATGTTCGTGAAGTGCGCCAAAGTCCATCCCTGCAAACACAAAGAAACAAATATTTATATCAGCACAATTATTATACAAACAACTATACATTTACGATCCAATAAGTAAAAAAGAAGAAAAACAAATATTACCACAAGCAAGGTCATGTAACCACCATAGGAGGCCACAAATGAGTCGGAGGTAAGAGATAGCTGCTCATATAGGAAAGCAAGTCCCATCCCACCCCATGACCAGCTGTCCAACTCGTCCATATCTTGCAGCGCAAGCAGCCACAACAGATTAATACTTCTGCTGTTCTTGCCGGCAAAAAGGGTCCAGCCAATCAAGAGCAACAAAAACGCCTTAATAAGGGCCAACCTAACTTGAGCTTGCTCGTCTTGCTCCTCCTGTGTGTCAGACTGAAGTAGCTGATTACACATATTCAAGAGCTCCTCGTAGCGCCTCTTCAGTACACTAAAACTGATATGAGTAGCACCCGGTCTTGTCACCTCCTTAGCGGCAGCCTACGCTTTAAAAAGTAGGTCTACCTGCATCATCTCTATCCCCTTCTCACAGGTTAACTCTCTATCAGGAAGGAGCCTCCCAGTGATGGGGATGCCTAGGAGACACGCCACATCATCTAGTGTGATGGTCATCACCCCAACAGGTAGATGGAAGCTGCTAGTCTCCTCATGCCATCTCTCTGACATGGCACAAATGAACCCGAGAGAGATGTTCTCGTACCCACTAGTTAGGAGGGGAGTAAGACCAGACATATTCACTTCTGACCAAAACCACTCATTTTGTGCATCCGGCTGAGGCAATGTCAAGTTTTTAAGGCTCAGCTTCTTCCCGTGCAAGATACCTTTCACCCTATGTTTTTTTTCGAAACTGAAATATAAAAACAAAAAACAACACTGTTAAATAAATAATAAGTAAAATAAACATTAAATATATTCTAACATAAATTTTAATTCTAACATTAAATAAGTAAAATAATAATTAGAATAAGTTGTATAAATA
>Ga0228711_1007871_pt1 | contig 15259 bp, 13 predicted proteins | sample MedpolnodulmetaG_2_FD_177996 | JGI IMG/M metagenome (GOLD analysis project Ga0228711, IMG submission 177996) | Root nodule microbial communities from Medicago polymorpha collected in Santa Monica, California, United States - brown nodules | ecosystem: Host-associated > Plants > Roots > Nodule...
CCCAATATCTTAGGGAGCTTTGGAGAAAGAAAGGAAATAAACCGGAATGGAAGACATAACACACTTAAGCAGGAACAATGGACCTCCCAAAGATAAATTTTTACACTTCCATCCTAATAACCAACTACAAATCCTCTCCACCAACGGATACCAAAACCGTAACTTCCGACGATCTCCGCTAATGGCGGTGGGAGTACAGTTAGAGGTGTCAAATGGCCCGGCCCGAGTGGGCCAACTACATAAATGGGTCAGCCTAGCCCAACTCATTTATAATTGGGCTGTAGGTTCTTGAGCCTCGGCCCGCCCTGTGTGCCAGGCCAACCTGACCCGTTTTAGTTTTATTTTTTTAACTCTATTATATGTATTTTTTATATATTAGTTACTCACAACTATGTTTTTGCTAAAATTTGATTGGATGAACATAAAAGTGTAAATAATTTTTACATTAAAATTGAATATTAATAAAACTCTAGTTTATTCCCTTGATTGAATCGAATTAATAATTTATAAACTTGAGAATTTTAAAACTTTGAGGTAAATTCATTCATTTTTATTAAGTTTAGTTATTTAAATATTTCTTTACTAATAAATTTTAAATTAGTTGATAATTTCTTTTCAAAAAATAGTGTTTTTACCAAAAAATCAAATGAAAATATTGATGATGGACCGGCCCGTCCCGACCTCATTTTTATATGGGCCAAATGGGCTTGGACTAAAAAAGTCAAAAGAAAATTGTTGTTCACACATGTTATAAGGCTGAAACACACATATAAATGACCATAATACCCCTCGGCAGTTAACTATCGCTGGTTATTTGAATTCCACGACAGTTAAGTGTCGAGGCGCTATTTCATTAGATGAAACAACCACCTACTCCCCCTACTCACTATTTCATCATCACCTTTTTTACCTCTTCCATCTAAACCCCCAAATCCAATATACTTTTCACCAAATCTTGCTCCAAAATCATTGAAGCATCAAGCATTGGAGGTATCAACACACTTTTGACGTAAAAAAAACAGGTATTGTGCATTCTAATCGGTTTATTTGTAGCTATTTTTGGGGTTTTGAATGTCAGTTAATGTTAAAACACTGTCATTGGGACCTCGGCAGTAAACTGCCGAATTATGGGGGCATCGACAGTTAACTACCGAAGTATTTTCGGCAGTCAACTGCCGAGGAAAACTTGGCAGTTTTGCGTAGCTACTGCCACTTTGCGCCATTTTTTTTGTTTTTTTTTATTTTAATTCATTATGAAATTGATGTTTATGCATTAGTTTGTTGTTAATTCATAGATTTGTGTTGTTTAATTATAGTAATGGTTAAGAACGCGAAAGATGATCCGGGAGAGACAAAACTAAATTTTGTCGAAAAATCCGGAGATTTCAAACCGCCTAAGGTTGAAGCCAAACCAAACATTGATGGAGCTTCCGTCCATGTTGAAGCTTCTAAATATGTTGACTCTGGTATCCTCCCACTTCATGCCAACGAAGTTGACACGACTAGGTTTTTTTTCTGACGACGTTAAATGAAAAGATAGGGATGACTTGCTTAATTGGGTATGTCGTCAGGCAAATAAGACGGGATTTGCAATTGTTACACAAAGATCAAGTTTGATCAATCCAATGGTGTGACTAATGTGTGAAAGGAGTGGAGCTCACAAAGTGTCGGAAAAAAAACCAAAGCATGAGTCAACGGGTTCAAGAAAATGTGGGTGCATGTTCATGGTTAGTGGATATCTAAGTAGGCAAACAAAGGAATGGAGATTGAACATTCTTAATGGAGCTCACAACCATGCGATGGAACCGGCTTTAGAAGGACACAAGCTTGCTGGTAGATTAATGGAGGATGATAAGAAGATTGTATGCGACTTGACCAAGAGCAAGGTGCTTTCAAGAAATATTTTGATAAATTTGAAGAGAAAAAGACAACATTGTTTGACAAATATCAAACAAGTATACAATGAACGTCAACAAATATGAAAGTCAAATAGAGGTAACAAGGCGGCGTTGCAGTTTCTAATCTCAAAGTTGGAGGAGCACCACTATGTTTATTTCTCAAGAACACAAAGTGAAAGTACTACTATTGAAGATATCTTTTATCTCACGCTAGTGTAAATGGCAACATGAGTTAACTCGCCAGTTGGGAATGAGCAAAAAAACTGCTGGGTAAAAAGCAGAATTCTACATTTATATAGGTTATGGGCTACTTTGCGTGGATCTCGTATACATTTTCGAAGGTTAACCACTCTATAAATATGGTTCATTTCTTAAAAAAAAATATGGTTCATTATCTTTCAAAAAATAAATAATTATTGTTCATTAGTAACTAGTAACAGTATAGCGCACACTACCAAAAAAATAACAGTATAGCGCCATATATAACCATTAGATTTAATGACGGCTTTTTTATTCCTGAAATGGATGAGAATATCGACCAGCAATCAATAAAATTAGTCGTGTATAGTATCTCGTATTTTTTTAGTGAAAATACTTCAGTACTTAAGACCCGGCATGACCTTTGTAAATCTTTGGAGTCCGAATCACATAAATTCTTGTTTAGTGAAAAAGAAAATTATAGTGATAAATACACTTATACTTACCAACAATAGATAGATTGATCTTAATGGGAAGAAATTTAAACCCTTAAAAAGTGGTTTCTATATGGCCGTAGAAAATTTGCTCATAAAGTAATTAAAAACATACACTTATAATTTTATTTTTGACACGAAAAATATACTAATCCTTCATAATGATAATTTAGTCAATATATTATTGTATCCCCAACCCATTTGGAGTTTGCTCATTTCAAGGTCTCAGGTTCAATTCTCTCTGATGTCAATTTCGGTGGGCAAGTTCATACGAAGCTTTATTTTGGCTTTAAATGGAGCCCTCACACGTGGGCGATGAGATTGGTCTCCCTCGAATTAGTCGGTTCTTAGACCGGATACCGAGTTTTAAAAGAAATTATTGTATCCCCTCGTCTATATATTTTTTAGAACTATATAAAATTGTTAATTAAATCATTTATGGGTGAGAAGAAGTGCAAGTTTCTCCCTCTCATTTTGTCCACTTATTTTATAATAGATAGATGGTGAACAACAGTGTAGTATTATTCCAAAAACAAAAAAAAAACAGTGTAGTATTGAATGAATGGTTGACGTGTACATCAATAGTTAGAAGAATGCTAATGGATGGAAAGAAAGTGTGAAAACTAATGTCTTCCCTTAGTTTGGTTCTCTCAATAAGTGAAAAAATGAAGTTGCATTTAACATGGAAAATAAATAACATATTCTTATCATAGTTTTTTAATACTACATTTTTTTTATACTATCTTTCACCACCATTCTTTCGGGTTTCATTTTGGATGACTTTGAATTTTGGTGATATTGGTGACTTTGCTCATATCTTTCTTCTAACCAATCATTCTCTTTCATCAAAATAAGTTATTTTAATTATTCATCTATCATTCTCTCATCAAAATACAATAAAGTCACCGAAATATTTTCCCATTCTCTCTTCTTCATGCCTTGCTCTGTGACATTAATTCTTCTCTCGTATCTCTTGTTTCGAGTCTCACAACCTCTTCCTCACCACTACCACCCCAACCCCACCCCCACCACCACTGATAGCACTAACAAGTAATCTTAGAACACCAACAAAAACAACCCTTAACCCTCGTTTTAATTTTGCATTCAACCAACCACGAGTTCAACGACAACTCAAATCGCCTCCAACATCAATTATTATTTGATAGAAATTAAATCAAGCAAATTTGGACTGTAACACTTAGTCACTAAGAAAACATACCATTGGACCATAGAGGATAGAAACACCATTTTCTTAAGAGATAAGATTCATTGACTTAAGATTTAAGTAATAGTTTAAGGTCATACTAATTTGTGTCCTTATGACACAAGTTAAGGAGCTTAAAATGAAAATAAAAATAAGTTTTTTTTTTTTTTTTAAAATATAACTTTTGAAACTTTCAATACACTAAATACACAATTTCCAAGAAAAATCTTATATATTTAGTTTATTAACTTATACCCCAAAGACAAAAGTCAGCATTTCTCATAGTTTAATTGGATATTATAATTGCACCGCCTATATAAAGCTTGCCACCATTTGCATTTTTGGCTTACTAAGTTAGAAGTATGTAAGCCTATCAAAATGGCATGAAGCAACCATTGTATACCATCGATGAATTGCAATTTGAAGTGTGCAAGTCTATTGCATTGTTCATTGGCCACAAATCAGCTAATGATTTGGCCAACAATCCAGTGTTACATGGTAGAAGCAAGCACATATAAGCAAAGATTAAAAAGAAAATGAACAAGGGAATGATGAAAGGGATACACTGTTCAATTTAAGAACAAATTGCAAATGTGTCTACTAAGACTGTGAAGATTGACAATTCGTCAAGTTGAGAAGTATGATTAGAGTTATGAAATTAGAGAACTTGAATTAAGGGACGATGGTGTATTTTAATTAAAGTTAGTTGCAAAATAAAGTAGTTAAAACGGTTATTAATTTGTTAGCTATTTTGCTGGAGGTAGTTCGTTTTGAATAATTACTTGTATTGCAAATAATTACTCATATCTTTGTTACTAATCAGAACATAGTTTGCTATCACAATCTATATCGCTTTCTTCTCTCAATTTTCTCATAATTCTCTTCCAATACTGATTGCTTATAAAGTAAGAAATCTCTGGTGCTTTAACATATGTGTCTCCTAAAGAGGAATTTGTTTTAAATTATTTTAGCATTTTTAAGCGAGCTTGCAAATTTGGATCCTACATTGGTGTTGCTACCTCTCTTTACACTAAAAAATGATTAAAAAATATACATTGGTTTGCATCCTATATTAGTAGTTTTTTTTAAGAAACTAAAATGAGATATTATAAACAACAATGTATCACCCTGCACAAGGTGTGCAAAGGGGGAGTCATCCAAGAGTATTTATACAATTAAGGTGCTAACAAACAAAGGCACCGGACAAAACAGACAAAAAGAATTACAAGTGGGCACCCATGCAAGGGATTGAATGCTTCCACCAATCATGATAACTATAGTTAAAAGTCACTTGTTTTGCTTTTAGCCATAAAAAAGAGTTGAGTTTCACCTTCTCAAGCAGACCTGTAGAAGAATAAACCGCATTTTAGAATACACAGTTATTCCTCTCCTTCCATAACACCCAAACAGAAGCAAACCAAATAATTCTACGAAATAAATGAGTTACTCTAGGTAGCCCTGCCATGTTAGTGAACTGATAATAATGATGACGAAGATCACTAGGCATCACCGCAAAGATACCCAGCCACTGCCAAACCTGATACCAAAGAGAACTCAAAATATTGCAATCCAAAAACAAGTGATTTGTCATTTCCGGATGTCCGCACCCAGAAGCACAAGCCGCATTATCTGGTTGAATCACACGCCTATGCACCAAGTTGTCTTCGGTAGGGAAACGATTCCGAAAGAGGTGCCACGCAAACAGAGACACCTTAGAAGGAATCTGCTTGTGCCAAACATCTACAACAAGACTTCTATTCAACGGTTTGCCTGTGGTAGTAATAAATCTGTAAGCGCCCCTTACAGTATAGCCGCTAGTAGAGTCCAGTAACCATATCCATGTATCAGTAACATCATCCTGCAAAACAGTGTTATGAAGTACACTGAGCACTCCCTCAAACTCTCCTCATCCCATGCCAACAAACGACGTCGCCACACTCACGCCTCTCCCCCTTCCCCCCACCCTAACCTCCACATTTCTTCCACCTTACACTCCTTATCCACCGCCAAATAAAAAAGGTGGGGGAATTTAAATCTCAAAGGCATTTCCCCACCCACGTGTCATACCAAAACAAAGTATCTCTACCATCACAAAGAACCCGCCATGTGTTAACATCAAACCACCTCCCGCACTCTACACAACATCTGCCACCAAGACGAAATATTCCCCCCCCCCCCCCCCCCCCCCCCCCCCCCCTCCCCCCTCCCCCCCCCCCTCTCGCTACCGCCCCCTACCTCACTGTACCAAGCTTTGAGAACTCGATACCACAATCCTTCCTTATCAGTCAACATCCTCCAACACCATTTTCCTAGCAATGCTAAATTAAAAGCACCTATCCGCCTAACCCCCAACCCTTCGACATCCTTTGGAGTACAAATGGACTCCTAATTTATCCAAGCAATTTTCCTATTTTTCTGACAACCCCCCATTTTTATTTCTTTTTGAAAATAGATTAAATAGAAGAAATTATACCTGTAGGGGATTTGAAAAAGGAAAGAAAGTAAACCGGAAGAGAGGATAAAACAGACTTCAGGAGAACCAGACGACCACCGAAGAAAAGGAACTTGTTGTTCCACTGCGACAGGCGAGAGGCAATGCGATCGACAACAAGTTTCCAAAAACTAAGTTTCCTCGAATCACCACCGATAGGCAAGCCCAAGTAAACAAACATAATAGTTCCCCCACAACAGTTCATCACCAAAGCAACCTCCGCCAACTAAGAATCAGAAATATTAATACCAGTCATCATGCTTTTGTTGAAATTCACCTTCAGCCCTGACACATCTTTAAACAACAACAACACTGCCCTCATGGTACGAACATTCAACCAACTCTTGTCACCGATAATAATAGCGTCATCCGCGAATTGGAGATGAGTAAGCTTAACCTCATCCCCGCGGCCAATTCCATACCCATCAAAGAGTTGCGCCCCCACCACCTCATTCATAAGGACATTGAACCCTTCTGCTGCCAATAGAAATAAAAAAGGAGACAAAGGATCTTCTTGACGAAGGCCCCACTCAATAGGAAACTCATCTGTCGGACACCCGTTGACTAACACTGACGTCGTGGCTGATCCCACACATTCTAATATCCATTTTCACCAAATTGTTGGAAAGTTCATATTAGCCATAACTGCATCGAGGTATCGTAAATCTACTGAATCATAAGCCTTCTTAAAGTTGACTTTAAACAAAAGCAGCTCTTTGTTCAACCGCTTAGCTTCATCTACCGCTTCATTGGCTATTAAAATATCGTCTAAAATTTGCTTCCCTTTGACGAAGGCTGATCGAGACTTAGAAACCACACTTGCCACGACAAGACGGAGTCTGTTAGCAAGAACTTTGGCAAGGACCTTATACAAGCATCCAACCAATGAAATACGCCTGAAATCATTAAGCCGTTGAGAATTGTTAACCTTCGAAATCAGAGCGATGAATGTAGAATTTAAACCTTTAGACAATTTTCTGTTGTGATGAATTCTATATTAGTAGTTAATGTCAGTTTTGTAACTTGAGATTAACACTAACACAATTGGTAGTGAAATCATGACAGCAAATCCAATTTTCTTGAAGTGTAATTTAAATAATAAAATCCATGATGATCTGTAGCATGCTTTATACTTAATGAAAAGTTAGTCCATAATAAAACAAGAAATATCGTAGGCTTAGTACTAATAAGAATAAAATAATAGGCACCAAATAAAATATTAGAGAGGGGTTGGTTTTTCACATGCAAAAAGTGGTGTTTACACGTGCTCAACTGAGAAAAAAATAAAAAAATAAAATAAAAAATCATACACGTCCCAGGTAGCATCAAGGAAAACGTGGCTCAATAATAATTGGTTAATAGTATTTTACTATGATTTTAGGACAAAATAGTTGACGACTAAATCAAAGACCGTGATTCTCTGTAAGACCACAACGCGTCCCTTTCTATTTTGCATTATCCAGATTAATTTAGTACCACTAGTAATTCTTTATGTCTTGTCAAAAGAAATATACTTTTCTCATCGTGAATTTAGTTCAGTTGGTATAGACAATGCATAATATATACAAGATCTGGGGTTCAAATTCCAGCCACCACAGAAAAAAATATACTTTTAATATTTTTCTTTGCTTCGATAGATACTGTTGATATATATTGTATTCTGTCAAAATAGTTTTTTCAATAAATCATAAATAAATGATTAAAAGTTACATCAATTTGGTGAATACACTATTTAGCATACATTCTTTAACTTGTTGATTAAAATTTACTTTGGGTCTTTGTTGTACAAATTAAAATAAAAAATTTACTTGGTCTCACCAAATCGATATAAGGCCGACGTAATTTGGTGGAATTCATGTGAATTTTAACCAGTCGAAGATAACATGTTGAAAATTGTGTTTTGTAATCACTCATTTTATTATATATTTGTTTTTACTATTATATATAGACAATGATTGTCATGTAACTTCAGCTTAATTGATAGTTTCGTAGATATTTTTATACATAAGTGGTGTTTAATCTCGAATTCATCACTTGTTCACACTTATAGTGTGAGTCAAACCATGAAACTGAATTTATTAAATTTTGATCTTTAAAGCCATTTATATTTTATACCATAGTTCTATTTTATTTTTGTCAGATAGAACAGTGACTAGACTCATACGCTTAATATACAAAAAGTGAAAAAATTTAAATTTAAATTAAAACAAGTGCTTATCAATGTCTTTACAACTATCACCAAAGGACCATAGTTTTGTGTTCATAAGATTATATAAGACATACTCAATTAAAAAATAAAAATAAAAATAAAAGGTCAAACTTCAAGTCTAGAGCTATATAATTGGAATACAAGAAAATGAAATCCATTGCTGATTTAGTTGTGATATTTAAATGAACGATACAATAGAGTATAGATGCTTCTCTATTTATTCAAAGATGGACCATGTAATTCTCAAAATATATAAAAAAAAAAATGAAGACCCTACCATACATGCCACCATCCACGCAGGCACCAATCTTAAGTCCTAATAGCATAGAATAATACATAACTACCATAAGAGGAGGCAGATAGAGGTTTACTTCGTTGGTCCCCTAACAGGATGAAAGTTGACGGCAAGGATGCAAATACTTTGACATTATTTGGAGGCAGATAGAGGTCTGGTGAGGCATCAGCAATATGAGATCCATAAGAGGTTCTGGAAAACCCCATCATAAATGATGAAAAATTTAAAAAATTATGACTTTCTAACGAATTGAGCTACCCTTCATTTTCCCAAAGAATTGAATTACCTTTAATTCATTTTCCCTTTAATTCAAAACAATTGAATTACCCAAAGAAACCGGAAGATATATGTATGGGTACAAGTCTCGTAACCAAATCCTATCCATTGTCATTTTTGTCTTTTTTTCTTCTTCAAACGGTAGGTAAAATGTTTTTTTTTCAAACGAGAAGAGAAATGAAAAGAATAGTATCATACCCAAACCCTACCTATTGTCATTTCTATATCTAGCAATACCATTTGGATAATGTTTTAAGCTAAACAATGGCAATTTTGAAAAGGAAATATTGTTAGATATTGTATTGAGGAGCTACCGCTAAGATGCAAGTTGGGGTACCTGCAAACACACCGACTCTCAAGTCTATACAAGAGAAAAAAGTGTGAAGTATTAAATGATTAGAAATTGCGTAGTCTAAGTGTAAAAATCATCAGTTGTTATTAAGTTTTTATGATAAGAAGCGTTACGAAATTGTAGCCTAACCTTCATGATCGTGGACGGCACTAGGCTAGTGAATTCCATCTATTAGTTTTCAAAAACGAAATTGTAGTATTTCTACAAATAATTATTTATTCTATATGAAAAAATTTGTTAAGTATTTGCACATAATCTGTTGCGGATTTTATGTGCTTATTATATGCAGAATTAGTTTTTTATGTCTGATATGATAAAATTTTAAAACCTTGTGAATATTTTCAAAATACCAACATTTAAGTATAGTATTTCTATAAAATATTTTTTATTTTATATGTGAAAATCCGTTAAATATTTGAATTGCACCCATAAAATTTTGAAAACTCGTGAGTATTTTCAAAATACCAGCCACCACCAAATAAAAAAAAATACCAATACTAATGTGGTACTTCTATACAATATTTCGGCAAAATTACTCTTGTTGTCCCTTAACATAGTTTCAGGTAACAATTTTGTCTTTTATCTTTTTTACATCAGTTTGGCCCTTTTAGTCCATTTGCATATGGATTTTGGTCCCGCTTGGTTTGAGCTTATGAAAAATAGTTTATGTAAATAAATAAGCTTTTATTTTAATTTATAAGTTCTCACTAGCGAAAATCGTATCTTCATAAATTATTTTTTCATAAATAACCTTAAAAACTTATAAATAATACATAAAAACTTATTTATTTGCATAAACTGTTTTATATAAGCTCTAAAATAAACTAATCTAAACGGGCCCTTTATGTAATATAATACACCCTTAGTCTCTAATAGATGGAATTCAGGATATTGGGATGGTCCAAGGAAAATATTAAAGTGACGTTGAATTTTGATGATATTAATGATTTTAATGTATTTAATTGACATGTATAAATTATTAAAATAAATTATTTTTATGAAAAAAATGATTTGAGAAATAGAGACAAAGTCATCAACCTTAAAATCATTCAAGTGAATCCCTTGATACAAACCTATATATAGTACTTTAGAAATCAAATTGTCAAAACATATAAAGTGGTTAGTAATAATTCATTTTTTGTTCAAAATAAAGTACATAGAAATCAAATAAAAGAATGAGAGTGAGACTGGTAACAAAAAGATTATACTGACAAATGCTTTTAAGGGACACTTAAAAATAAATTTTATTATAAAAACACAAGTGAAATATATGTTAAAGTTATAATCACATTATTTTCTATACAAAATTGTTTCTTTTGGATCATTCCCTTAAAGTTAAAGTACTTGTTAGTTGTAGCCTTTCTAAAAAAGAAAGCTTGGGCCACTGAAAGCCAACGTAGTGGTCAAACATTACGCGATTATACGAGACGCGCTTGCATCCTCTTCTAACACGGATGTCCGCAACGACCACAACACAAGCCGCGGCAGTTATTTTTAGCTGGTCTTCGATTTTATCACTTGACCGTGATAAATAAATGTTAGGTTTAAATCTACTTTTTGGCTCCCTATCTTTTCAAAAGCTGTGATTTTGGTCTCCTAACTAATTAAAATACAAAACAGTCCCCTATGTATTGGATCTTTAGCAGTTTTGGCCCCCAAGACCACTTTTGACTTAGTCTTCGCTTACGTGGCACCCACATCCCTTAAGTGAGGTGCCACATGTAATTAGCTAGGGGGTACCACGTCAGCAAAGACTAAGTCAAAAGTGGCATTGAAGGCCAAAACTGCCAAAGATCAAATACATAGGAGGCTGTTTTGTATTTTAATTAGTTAGGAGTCCAAAATCACAACTTTTGAAAAAATAGGGAACCAAAAATGCAATTAAGCCTAAATGTTACTACTAACATGACAACATTTATTGAGTAGATATTTTGTTGTTTACTTGCTCACCGGCCATATTTTACCCTAATATGGCAACATACTAGTTACTACCATTCCTTTCAAATTGTCTTGAATTATATTGTTTGTTGAAGTGTAACATGAGATTTTACTATTTTAGTCTCTATACTATATTATGTATATTTTTAAAAGATGATAACTACATTATTCATTATTTTAAAAAATAAAAAATTATGTTATTCATTTTTTTTTATTAAATTAAGAGATAGATGAAACATCAAGGTGAGTCTGAATGTCAAATATCACCATTCTAGATCAATTGCACATAATATATTAATAAAAAAAGGGAAAAATATACTACAATAGGTGTCATATTTTTTCTTCTCTCACATAATTTATCCTTTTTTATAATATTAATACAACATTTATTTATCCTTTATTAACTTTTTCAATAAGTCGCCCTAATTTTCTCTCTAGGTTTCCACTTGCGTTTTCTTCATTGAGGAGGTGGTTTTGGGTCAATTTTTTTACCTGAAATCACCCTTATTCATCTTTTTTCTCTTTATTTCAAACTAAATAAGTGATTTTCACATATATCTAAAAAAAATTCTTTGTAATTTCGTTGTCTGAATGTAACATTGTTTAGTTTGTCGTCTTGTGCGACGTTTGGTTTTTCGTCTTTTGTTGCCGTGTTTATTTGATTCTTGTTGAAAGATTATATATTCAATCAATGATTTTAGTGTCAACATTGCATATCTAGAGACATGAGTATTCCGGTTACTTTAATTTTATGATATTATTTGTAGGCATTTTGTCGTTGTATGTTATTAACATGTGAGTTTGTTCACAAATTCATCTTTTATGTTTTTAGCAATGTTGAATTATGTACTTTATCAATTTGACTGAATTAATGTCGTTTTGTTTTCGTAAAAAAAACATCTATTATTACTTCACTAACTATAATTAATAATGACGTTTTAATAAATTATACTTCATTCAGTCGCATTTATAAGCAAAAAACACTTTTTTAAATACATTGAATAATTAATGTATCTGACCTATAAATGTGACCAGATACATTAATTATTCAATGTACCTAAAAAGTTGTTATTTGCTTATAAATGTGACCAGAGGGAGTACATATTTTTCCATTAAAATCAACACTATTAATTATTTCCTTAATAGCTGTGTAAAACTCAAATGTGACCCGGAGGGAGTAAACAAGAGTAAAGAAAAAATAAAAACAAATAAAGAATAAAGGCCCTATAAGAAAATGTTTTGCTCAACCACCCTTGAGTTCACATTTGGATCGAGTGTTATAGGAATTGAGTTTGATGAATTGTTTCTTGAGCTTCATCGTCAGATGAGGCGTAAAAAGATCAAGTGCCTTCTCATTGGGATCGGTTGCTGCTGTCAATGCTTGTGGTATAATCTCAATATCCATTGCCACAATTAGACAACTATGAGAAGTAACAGTAGCAAAAGGGTGTTGCATCAGTTGTTTATCATTTTTTTTGTTTGTAATAATCTGCCTCTTAAATTACCAAGATGCAGTGTTAATCAGTTGGGAAATTGAAAACGTATGAGAATTATAAGATTACAAGTAATGTGAGGGTATTTTAGTCTTTTCCATTGAGGTATACGTAAGTCAAGCCTTTTTCTTTCACTTCTCATGTGCCTCTCTTGGCCTACTCTCATCATCCAACAAAACACTCAATCCTCCATTTCTTTTAAATCATTTTAGCATGCAATTGGATTCTAGAAACCTCAGGGCAAACCAAGAACTAATACAAGCATGATCTTCCCCTTTCCTTCCTCGTTGAACCGAACTCTAACCTTTTCCCCCAATTTCCATTTTTTTTACACCTTGGCTGGTTTTAGTATGCATGTGACATTGGGTGTTGAATATGATGTTCTGGATTGTTAAGAACAAGGAGTAAGGATCAAGAAGGGTTTTTGAGTTGATTGTTGGAACAAAATTGGTTTGTACAATTCCTCTAGAGTTTTGATGATAACAAAGTATTGAAGAACAATTGGATATGCTAATATATGTTCAAGTGTGCAAGACCATATATTAAAATTTAAAAAAGGTCTGAATATGTATAAGAGCATCAGAACTACAAGAGAAGCTAATAGACTATGGTAGAAGATCTGAAGAAAGGTCAACTTGAAGTCAACACCTTGGATCAGAAGAAAGGAAGTCGTTCAGAATCTAAAGATCTACATCAGACTCTAAAGACAATCAGACTCTGAATACCTCTAGACTCTATATAGCAGAAGACCCAAAGGGACCCATAATCCACATCAGATTTGTCCAATTATGCAGTTGTCGACAATCAGACTCTGAATACCTCTAGACTCTATATAGCAGAAGACCCAAAGGGACCCATAATCCACATCAGATTTGTCCAATTATGCAGTTGTCTCTATCAAGACTCTAATATTACAGTTGTCTTCTTCTGACCACATGTAGAAACACACAAAGAATATATAATTCCAGTTTCAGTTACGGAATTTTGAATGTTTAATCAATGGCATTATCCATATCAGGAAATGGTTCAATGTCTTTGATTTAAAGCTTCTCAATGACTCTTAATGTGTCAACACTCTTCTCCAATGTGTCTCAAATCCTTGTCTATATAAGAAGCTAAAGACTTGAAGAACTAAAACAATACTATGCTATTTTTATTGTGCTCTTACTCTGTCAAATCAAAAAGTGCATAGAACACTTAAGAATTTCTTATCAAAGTTTGTATCTTAGAAATTCTAAGTTTAAGAGTCTGTTGTGTTTTGTATTGTTTACACATCTGATTGTATATCAAGTGTAAGAACAAATATTTTATTTGTAATCTTTTAAAAGTCTATTTCATTTGTGATTGAGCATTTAGAAGTCTCTTTCTTGTATTCTTGGGAATCTGGAAGTCTCTTGGTTGTGTCCTTGAGCAATTTGTAATCATTTGTTATTATAGTGGGAATTCCTTGAAAATGCAAGGGGACTTGACTACTCCTGGATTGTAGGAGGAACCAATATAATTGCTTTGTGTCTGTCTTCTCTCTTTCTCTCTTATTTTTTTTGCTTACCTTACTCTGATACGACTAGATTCCGAGTACTCCTCATATTCTGTACTTGACTCAGACTCTGGACTCATTCAGACTCTGACTAATGCAAACACTTAAAAAAGTCAACACAGTTCAACCCTATTCTCGTGTTTTTTTCATCTTCACTGTTGCATGTATGAGTTCAAAGATGAATATGCATGTTGGGATGAAGGTACAAAAACTGAAACCTGGGTTGTCACATGAAATTAGAGTGATCAAGAAATGGGTGTAAGTTGTTGCATGTGTGGTCTTGTGATTGTTGGAACAAAGGGTGTTTCGCAAAATCACCTCTTGAGTTTTGATGATAACAAGGTATTAAAATTGTCAAGTGGATATGCTAAACATTTGTTCAAAAGTGTACAGGATCTTAATCAAAGTATCATTCATAGAGATTCTGATTGAACAAGTTAAAGAGCAAAGGAATTTATTGAAGCTTAAAGCATCTGAAGAAAATGCGTCTGAAGAATATGCTCCTGAAGAAAAGCGCTCCTGAAGACAGGTCATCAGAAGCAAGGTCATCAGAAGCAAGATCATCAGAAGCTACTTCACCAGAAGCGTTAGAGCGTTGACAAAGTACAATGTACGAAGTGTGCAACCACTAACTCTACGCATGCCTCTACAACCACCATCTCTGCATCTTGTCTCTACATCAAGACAAGAATAACAGTAATGTTTGCAGAACTTGTTTCTTCACAAGTGGAATGGATTTGAAATTAATTCTTCATAGGACAACCATCAAATCAGGCAAAAGATCAATGGTGAAGAATCAAAGCTTCAGACAAGACAAGTTGATGTACCGGCTAGTTCTCAACGTCTCTCAAATCCTCTATAAATAGGGATGAAG
>Ga0228711_1007873_pt1 | contig 15258 bp, 9 predicted proteins | sample MedpolnodulmetaG_2_FD_177996 | JGI IMG/M metagenome (GOLD analysis project Ga0228711, IMG submission 177996) | Root nodule microbial communities from Medicago polymorpha collected in Santa Monica, California, United States - brown nodules | ecosystem: Host-associated > Plants > Roots > Nodule...
ATTTCTACATCCCCAAAACTTCTTTCCATAATTAAGGTTTGTCATGTCAGTAACAGTTTTCATAACTAAAAACTCACCACATTGACATTTTCGAATTTGTCCCTTAAACCCAGAACTTACAGATCCAGAGATGGCCCTTCCATTTTCGTTGTTGCTTCTGCGGTCAACACGAGACCCTGCACTGGACATGTTATCGAAAACGAACGAAGAAGAAGAGTAGATGAAGAAGGATTCGAATTTGAGGAAGAAGAAGAACAAACCCTAATATTTGGGGAAAAATTAGAAAGGAACGAGAAAACACCAATAAAGAAAAGAAGCTTATATACTGATGAGTCATATATTGTCAAATCAGCCCTTAATTGCCACATATGCACACACTTGACGGAATTGAATTAAAACTAACAGATGGGACCAAAACATGTAACGGAACAAAAGTTAAAATACCAAAACGGACTTTTATTTAGTTATGGAACCAAACCGATACCAAAAAAATAGTTAAGGCACTAAAATAGCAATTAAGCCAAAAAAAAAACATAATTTCTTCGAAAAATGCAATCTTTAAGTTATGCCATTTTCATGTTAAAACTTAGAACCTCTTCTTAATCTTCTCTCTCCCACACAACACAACCAAAACCAAAACCTCAAATATAACAAAGAAGAAGAACCTGTTCTTTTCAAATGTCCACACAATTTGTGCAACCACCACCACCACCCATCGAAGTAACCCAACAAGCATACACAACCCATTCGGGTCATGGATCGGTTGGACCCGTCATTGCTGTTCTTGCAGTCATCACTGTTCTGGGTATCATCGCCGGTATGATTGGTAGGCTCTGTTCGGGTCGGCGGGTCATGGGTTACGGTGAGTACGACATTGAATCATGGGTTGAAACCAAATGCTCCTCTTGTGTCGGTGGCAGAATAGTCCCTCCTCCACCACCTCGTCCACCGGTGAATGAACCCGAAGCCGCTGCTGAGGATTCTCCGGCGGTGGAAGATTCTCAAGAGATTAAAGAAGAGGAACAATCACAACAAAAATCTAGACAAAGCTCACTTGGTCGTAGTAGTAGTTAAATTAGTTATTCTTATGAAGCAATGTTGGTTGTTTATGTTCAATGTTGAATGTTCATAATATTATATAATTTAAGAGTTTTGAAAATTATATTGTTTTCAGATCAGTGCTGTTTTGTGTTTTTTACCTGCATTTCTCTCTTCAATGTTTGTGGTTATGGAATTTGTGACTCATAGAATTTGAATGAATGACCCTTCAGCCATTGGGATTGGAATCACTTTTTTCATGATAATGGGTAGAAGAAAAGAAGAATCTTATCTAATAAAAATTCAAGGGTTTGGATTTTGGAAACTTCTCGTGGATCTTTGATTGTTAAAGTGCATGATTGATGTTTAGTGATCTTTTGAGGAATTTATATACTAATTAATAAATAAATTTTGTTATTTTGATGAAATTCTGTGTTTTTTTTTTAGAAATGATATTTGTACCACTGTTTTGTGACAATTTTCTCGTATTATTGTTTTAATTTTTGTGCTAATACCTCATTTTCCGACAAAATCAATGGTTATCCCATAAGTTGGAGTGACAAATAAAGTTAAACAAAACTAGTCTAAAAAATCGAAAGGATGGTAAAATATCATAGAGTATAGTGAGTTTTCCAAAATCATAGTGAATGACTATGATTTTGTCGAGCAAAATGGAAGGAAGTGCATAAGCTACATAGTGTATCCCCGAGAAAATCATAATGACCCGATGTAAATTTGACAAATTCACTGTGGTATGAAACCGGAAATACTTAAGTGAATTTGTATTTTGGTGACTTTGATGACTTTAGTGTATTTTAGATGAGAGAAAATGATAGATAAGTGATTAAAATAAATTATTTTGATGAGAGAATTCTTGGTTAGGAGAGATATAGAGACAAAGTCGTCAAAATACAAAGTCACTCCATCAAAGTAGACATGACATTTGAACCCGCCCCTACCTAGACCCGGCCGCCCTGTAACGGAAAAAGCCAATTTAATTGGGTGTGGGTGCTGGGAAAACCTGTTTCATATATACGAGGGTGGGGATGGTCAAACCCGCCCCGCACCCGTCCCGTTTATTTTAAATTATTTTTTACCCTATTTTTGATAATCATATTACTCTTATAGCCTTCTTAACATAGCAAGTAGATATCTAAATAATGTTTTTTTTATGTGAAAAAAAAACATGTTTATTTTCACTACAACTTTGTGGGTGGAGGTTAGGGTGGGGCTGGAAAACTCGTCCCCGCTGAGGGCAGGTTTGTTAAAACGCGTTCCCGACTCGCCTCGTTGCCATGTATATAATAAAGTCATCGAAGTGTTACCCGGTATGAAACCTGGATAAAATATTGAAATAAGTAGTGCTATAAAGGAGGCAGATGAAGATTTCAATTTGTTGGCTGAGTTGTGATATTGTTTTTGTAGAGTTATTCAGGTGGTCCTTGAAATATAGCATTGGATCTGTCCTTGACCATGAACTAAGGTTTTTTGAGGCTGTTTGTTGAGTTATTTCGATTCAGTGCTTCTATTAAAATGAAAGTCTATTAATGTTGCTTCTATATTCATCATCATTGGATTCTGAAATGTGAGCTGTGGACTAATTATGATACATCACTTTTGGTATTCAGAAAAGACAAAGAAAAGAGACATTCTTGGTTATGGCCAAGACTAATAGCCAACTCTTGTCTTTAACAGGGTCCATATGTTGGACTTGATGCATTTAATGGAATCTATTCGTGAAAATAGTAAGAAAACTTGTCACATTTTTTATTTCAAAACTTGGCACTAAAAATGAGTATGCTTTCGGTGATACGGTCCATGTCTAAAAGCTAACCTTGAATTTGCAAATGTACCCAAATTTGTAGGACGGCTACACCACGTGATTCTCTGATGCTACTTGCTACATTAAGCAACAGGTTTATGAGAATTCCATTTCCATGTGATAAACACAGTTTTTGTCTTAGCAACCAATCTAAAAAATGTACTGCACCAATTGCCAAAATAAAAAGGGTCTAGCTATTTTTGTTTCTCCCAAGAGTCTTGAAGCGGTGAAGGTCGTAGATTCTGTTCACCTAGCAAGGATAGAAGCACTCCATTTGCATATCATTTGTAAGAAAAAAAATTCTCAAAATGGATGACCATTTCTATTTTCAAGGTAATATCAGTTAGTACTTGTTTTTCAATTATAATCTCCAATTTCATCACTCCTGAGTTAAGATATTACAATATGCATTTAGTATAAAGAATAATTTAGTAAAAATACAACTATCTCTTTCATTTATTTTCACATTTTTTTTAATCCACGTGAAACAGTCAAATAAATCATTCATTTTTGAGCTAATAAAGTAGTTTCTTGTTATGGTGGATAAGGAAACAAATTTATACATGTGTATTTCAACAATTTTTAACATTTTATCAGTAGTGAATTTTTAATAGTTAACCCTGTTTTTAACAAATTAGTATTTGATAAGTGCTCAAAAATGATATATTTTTTGTGTTAATTTAGACACTTTAGTGATTTGTTTATCAAATTACTTCAAGAAAAGATACAATTTGATGCAATTATGCCGTTTATGCTTTAGTTGCCTTATTCTACCCATTTATGCAGGAAAATAAAAGCAAGGATCAAGAAATCACCTAAGATGCAAAGAAATCCAAAGGCTAACTTGCTTAGAGCGAGCCAACTCGCTTAAAGCAAGAAAACAGCAGAAAGCTTGGCTCTCAGCACGCTTTCAATTGGCCAGGAGTGAGTCCCGGCAAAGAGCAACTCGCTTGGAGCGAGCAAACACGCTATGAAAATTTGTAGCTACATCTAACCTTGTAGTTTTTGTATTCAAACAAGCTATTATGTAACCTATTGATCATTTAATATATGGTTCTAGGTCTTTTATTTGATATTGTTATTATTCTTGTATTTAATGTTTTATTTAAGATTTGAAATGTTATTGAAAAGTACTTTTGAATCTAGGGTTATAATAATAATAATCTATTAAAGCTTTTATTCTAGACATAGAGTTTAGGTCTTGGTAATCACTTTGAAATCAAGAACTTAATGTTATTGGATCATTTAATAGATTGAGAAATCATCGATTAAACGATACGATTGAACTCATGAAGTTATTTAGACATAAATGACGATCGAAATCATGACATTATTTAGACATGAATAATGTTGTTGAGTGATTGTGATAATATCAATTAAAAAGCTAGAATATGTTATGTGATTACGAGAATGCAGTTGTTACACTTGGTTGAAGAACTCTAACCCCAAGCGAAATGGTCCTATCTCATCTCTATTTATTTTAACGTAGATTAGTTAGAATAGTTTTAAACAAACAAACTTTTAAACCAAACTTGAGATGATAAACGACGTTCAATGAGTTATGATATACGCTAGTCCCTGTGGAGACGATACTAATATACTTACGTGTAGATAGAAATACGATCCGTAAAAATCTTACATCAGTATTGTAGTGAATGTGAATATGTACAACACACATGGAAAATTTCGTCCAAAAAATCTATTATTAGTTGTGATCTATAAATTATTGTGATGTCATTTAATTAATATTTAAAAAATTACATTGGGTGTGGGTCCATCGGTAATAATAGATTTTTTCAATGAATTCTTTCACGTGTATTGCAATATTTAGAATAGAGTTTTGCTAGAAGACATCCATGAAGGTGTCTTTTACCAACCCACACTTCAAGGTGTGATTTCCATTTTTTAGTTATAACTTTGCTAAAAGATATCTTCATAAAAATTAAGGAGTGATATTTGTACAAACAATTTCATACAACTATTGTGACAACCACTTTTCTCTTCTTCTTATTGGACAAAAACAATGGAGAGAGAATGAAGAAGAAAAATAATAAAAACAAATGTGAGTATGAGAGAGAGTTGTTTCAAAAGTTGTTAAAAAGTAGATGTACAAATATCATTTCTGATAAAAATTAATGGTGTCTTTTAACAAACGTCCATAAAATAACTTGCTAAAAGACACCTTCATAAAAAGTGGCTTGTTGCAAAACCCTTTAAAATATGGGTTATGGTAATAAATATCCTTAGACAATGAATTCTTTGATAAATAAGTATTCTTTTAAAGTTAAACTTTGCGTTAGTTAGAAATGGTTTCAGTAAAGTTAAAATTGACTTCGACAAAATTGAAATACTTACAACAAATTCAAAATATAAATGTGTTCTCGATAAAATATGTGTTTGGTATACCGTTTGCACTCAAGAATTACATTTAAACACATCTCCCGATGCAAATTTTACTGCAAAAGCCAAACTCTACAGATTGTAGCTTCGGTGCAAATGGCATTTTTTCAATTCCACCGCTACAACAAACACAGTCAAAGTCAAATTTTGAGTTTCCCTTAATTTTGTGTGGGAAGTTTTTCTAAAAATGCCCGCAAACTTGAAATTTAGAGAGTTTGAGAACTATAGGACATACAAGTTGGGGATAATAGCTAAAATTTTCTGATAACAATTATGTTTTCTAACTCATCCTTCATGGGCTGCTCAAGCATCTTTACTTGTTTGGAGTTGTATGGAAAAGTAAGTTGCAGCTCTTGATTATGGTTTAAAAACCATATTAGGAAAAGGCAATGTCTCCTTTTGTTACGATAATAGGTTTGACTTGGAGAGATCGTGTGATACTGTGACCTTGTCCCCCTCTGTTCAAATTTTAGGAGACCAATTATAGATCGAAGGATTAATGTACTTCCATAATCTTCTCTTACAGCCCCCACCATTTTGAATCTGCAACGTGATACACATAATACTTGTAAGTAATTTATTTTCGGTTAAAAAAGAATACCTTTTTTTTTGACAAAAATACACTTATTTATTATTTTAGGAAAAAAAAATATCACAGAATTTCGCTTTATTATTAAGATAAAGTGCTATCTAGTGATCAAACTACTTAACTCTTAAATAGCTTATCCTATTTTTAAAAAACAAAAAGTTAGGATTATCCAATCCATTAATATATGTTGGTGCGGCTTAATGGGACCTCTGCTTTTCTTAAAAAAAAAAAAAAATCATAATGGCCGCAGGCAATAAAAGAGACAGGGCAAAGATAATGCAAGTTTGTGCGATTAAAGAAAAGAATAAATAGCCAAAAATAGTGATAGCCACTTAACCCAGCTGACCATAGAATAAGGGTATACTTTGCTTTTGTTCTAGGGCTTACATAAACTTGAAAGAAAAAGGGTTAGATTTATTTTGATACTCCATATTCGTATTAGCGGCGAGTTTAGTAAAATCACGTGAGTCACATGATTTTGTAGAGGAAAATGCTATCAAATATCTTTTAAAGGGTGTTTTTTTCTTTGTTATAAATTTTATTTTTGGGATTAACTTTCTTAAGAATATAACGATGGGAATCTTTTTTCAAGAGATGTTTAAGAAAAGTGTTTGACAACACTTTAAGTTTTTGGGAATGATCTGTTAAAATTTCTATCAATTACAATTATTTTAAGTATTTATAAAAAATCATGTTTCATCGTGTGTATAAATGGATGTTTATTTTTCTAATCAATTAATATAATATGTACCAAAAAATAACAATAAGTACATGTAAAAGAAGAAAAAGAAAGTGTTACGGCAGTTAAGGTATGGGGTTAGTGGATTAGTAGGGTTAACACATTATTTTGCACAAAATAACCGACGGGAATGAAGTTTCCCATGAATAAAAGTACGGCTTTCATAGGAAAAAAGTATTCCTAGGTATGATTTTTTCCTTGGAATATATATTTTTTTCCTTTATAATAAACATATAATTATTTCCAACCTCCTATTTTCAAGAATAAGTTTTACAACTCCCAAATAAATGCACCCTTAACGCATAAATATAAGATGTTTTCTAGAGTGTCTTTGCAATTAATTAGGACACTTTGTCGGTGTGTTATCACTATTTCACTTCTAAGCAACATTGTCCAAACATCACTGTTCATCTGGATGACGACGTTTCTTTTCATCTTTTTTGGATGTAAAAAATAGTATAAAATTATAATATGATCTTAAACTATAGATGTGAGGCATACAATAAAATTAAGTGGAACCTATTTTAGAGGGAGGCATACAATGAAATTAAGTGGAACCTATTTTAGAGGGTGGCATTTAGCCTGGGACAGTGAAGTTGTTTCATATCATGGGAAACTTTTTTTTGACCATCAGATTAAAGAGGAACACATATTTTATGATGGTCTGCCCACACTATATCATCCATCAACATTCTATCTCCTCCATTCCCCATTCATGCAGTCACCCACCACACCCATTGTTTCCTGCTAATTTAGTCTACTAAATCAAATCTAGTTAATATGTGTGATTCTTATGTTTGAAAAAAAACGCAAACCACATCAATAACTTTTCTTTATTCATATGTTTGATTCTTATGAACTCTAGTTAATATTGGTAGTAGAAAATACAAAAGTAAATAATTGATGCAGCTCAATCTTCTCTAGCATGTCAATCCTCCTCCTGTGAAGACAATAAAATTCCAAACCCGTGGCACAAGAACCCAACAACATATCAACCATTCCCTAAGTTGAAAAACCCTCAAACTCTTCCTCACCTCAAATAAAAATGAAATTAGATCTGGAAAATGAAATAAATCAGAGAAAAAGTTTATAATCTAGAAACAATAACAACATTCATATCACGTAAAGCATATTGCTTAAAACCTTTCAAACTCATCACTCTCAATTTTCACACATTAAATTTCCATTACAAATCAAATTACCTTCTTTTATTGTGGGATTCAAGTGAAAAATATCAAATCAAAATAAATATATAATATAAAATAAATAAGAAGATTGGTTTATGAGAAATTGTGAGTGGTAAAATAATAAATTTGGTATTTCATTTCTCATTTTGGGAGAAAAAAACTATAAAGAGAGTGAGGAGAGATGGTTGTCGTGATTTAGAAGAGTTAGGACAATGAACTTGATGTTGTTGGTGGAGTGGTGGTGGTGGTGGTGGGTTAGTGGAAATCACGTTTTTTGTTTGAAGGAAATTTTGATGCCATTGAAGGCGGGGAGTAAGTGAGAATGAAGGATAGAAGGGTGATGGAAGTGAAAGATAATGTGAAAAAATATAGTGTTGAGAGTGTATGATAAGAATATGTTATTTATTTGATCTAACCATTAAAAATAATTTTCCCATTATGGGAAACAACTTTCCATTCTTATACTAAACCTCACCATTTTAGAGTTTTAAATGAGGGCGACATTTCACATGAGAAGGTATAAACTTTCCCTCCATAGAAAAGTTCACGTTAGCCATTAGATTAACTGAATAATACAATCTTATTATACACTTTTAACACTAGATTATTTCTTTTACACCTTCTCTCATTCCTCTCCACCACCACCAAATCCATACCTTCTTCTCATGTTCCAAATTCAAGGTTCACATGTTTTAGCTTTTTTCCACTTAATTCAAACACGCGTTTTATAGAGTTAAATACAACCAATAAATTTTGTTACTTTAATCCTCTCGAAAAAGAATATTACTTATGTTGTAACTATTTATTTTTTCCTATAATATCTATATTTCAATTACTAGTATTTCTTTCTCTACAACAGATAACCAAAAGTAATATAAAGTATTCCCTCTGTCCCTATATCTAAGTATACATTTGACTTTATTTTTGCTTCTAAATGTAAATCCCTTTTTAAATTACTAGATGCATTTATTATTTTTTTCCTAAACAGACCCCTAATTAATACTACTAACACACAAAACAGACACATTAATTACATTGACAACTTTTCTTAAGAAATGTGAAAAATGCAAAGGGGGCTTAGATATAGGGACGGAAAAGTAATAATTAATGTTATATTAGACTTAAAAACAAGACAATTCGAAACAATTTTGTTTCACTAACAAGAAATTAAAAGGAAAACACATAAAGGTTTAATTTTATTTTTTATAAAATAATTAATAACAGTGGAATTCGCTTAGAGGTAAAATTCAACTCAATTAAAAGGAATAGAGAAATGATACTTAAACAACCATTTTTGACAACTTCATCTCTTATATTCACATTACTTTTTTACTTTGTCTCTCTATTGCTTTGATTTTTGTGTCAATACCCCATTTCTTTTGTAAAATTTTGATTGTCACAAAATTATCACATATATAGATGTTCAAATAATACAACTGAAAAGAATATTACAAGGGATTACAACAACTGTTACATTCTCACCCACTTTGTCTGTATGAATATAAGTGATTGTTGTCGTTACTGTTTAAATTCTAAAAGACCCTTCACTGAAGAATCTAGAAGGTCTTCTATACCATTAGTGACAAACAAATAACATAGGTTCTTTCTTTGTCATTGTATCATTGAACTTTGAAGAGAAAAAATGGGGAGAACAAGGTGCTTCTTAGACATTAGCATAGGTGAGGAACTAGAAGGACGAATATTGGTCGAACTTTACAACGATGTTGTTCCCAAAACTGCTGAAAATTTCAGAGCTCTATGTACTGGTGAAAAAGGCATTGCTCCCAATACTGGGGTATCCCTCCATTTTAAGGTACTCTCTTTTTTCTTATGATCCATTATCGTTTTTTATTCAATTCTTGTTTTTTTACCTATCAAAGACTCTTTTTTTGTTCTGTTTTGATTCTCAGAATTATTGTTGATTGTAAAGATCTGTACTTTGTTGTAATCTAAAAAAAGGGTTCAACTTGAATTTGGACCATCAATTCTGAAAAGATGATTGTTCCCTTTATTCTTTTGATTGTTGTGATAACTTTTTTAATCTAAAAGTTTCTTCTTTATTGGTGGAGGTGAATTTTTCTATATTGTTTGATAATATTCCTCCACCAATATAATCAAAGAAGAATTTGCTAATTTAAAAGTTTTGATTGGTACATTTGGGATACCTTTTGGATACTTTGGGTTGCATTTTCAAAAACTTGTCTTAAAGTTTTTCCCAGAGCCTTGTTCTTCATTATGTTATGAGCAGAACTGCATAAGTGAAGTGCAGTGCTCACTCCTTTATTCATTCTTTGATGATTTAAGAAAAAGTGACACGTTTGTGAGATATTAGTGGAGATGTATACGATACATTTGATGATGGCGGTGATGCATTTCTTAAATTGGTAGTGTTGTTTCTGTACAATTAGACAGAAGCTATGTTGGTGTGGATGATAGAATGGGAAATGGGAAGATGGAATTGTTAAAATTGGTATTAGTACAGTGAATAGTAAGCAATTGAACTTGAACATAGTCAAGGCTTACTTTAAAAAGAAGTAATGATATTTTGTGACATTTTGACATAGGTTGGGGAAATAAACACATTTATGATATATTTACGATGAAAATTATATACTTTTGATATGGATAAGAGAAAGATATGTATGTCTCCACTCTCCATGATTTTTTGTTATGATCACAGTTATTTTTCTTTTTGTATGCTTTCATCATCATTTGAACAATATAGTTACATATTGAAAATATCAAAGTCTCTTTACAAATATTAGATGTTTATGTAGAGTGCATTTTTTTTCTTCTGCTTCATATCTTTATTTTTTAAGAATTTCATGTATCCTTGTATTCATGCCGTATCGTGCTTATATGCTCCTTTCATATCGATCAAAATTATATAGTAATATAGTTTATATATATCTATACATGCAAACGAAACTTTGTATTGTAATAATGTAATTTGTAACTCAAATATATTTCACTCGTGTTGCTTGTACAGTTGTATAGGGCATCAATGTCTATCGAAGTACATCCTAATTTCTAAGTTTGTTCATGATATTAAAACCACCTTGCGTATTTTCTAAAAAAAATATTATCTCTTGAAAAGTAAATCGCCTATATTAGCTCGAGGGTCAATTATTGAATTCATTTAATATTCTGTTGTTATTTTCAGGGATCTTGCTTCCATCGTATTGTTAAAGGCGCTATGATTGAAGGAGGTGATATATCTGCTGGAGATGGTACTGGAGGAGAATCTATATATGGACTCAAGTTTGAAGATGAAAATTTTGAAATGAAGCATGAAAGGAAAGGGATGTTATCAATGGCAAACTCTGGTCCTAATACAAATGGTTCTCAGTTTTTCATCTCTACTACCCGAACCGCTCATCTAGATGGTAAGCATGTTGTATTTGGGAAAGTAGTTAAAGGAATGGGCGTAGTCCGTTCAATTGAGCATGTTACGACCGGAGATGAGGACCGTCCTGTTCTTGATGTTAAAATTGTGGATTGTGGAGAAATTCCCGAAGGAGAAGATGATGGCATAACTAACTTTTTCAAAGACGGTGATACTTATCCCGATTGGCCAGCAGATCTTGCCGAGATCCCTAGTGAACTTGAATGGTGGCTTAAATCTGTTGACTCAATCAAAGCTTTTGGTAACGAGTGTTACAAGGTATATTGCTGCTATCCTAATTATGAAATTAGCTCTATTATTATTTTCTGAGATATGAATTAAATATTTATAATTTCTTTTCCCGACAGAAACAAGATTACAAAATGGCTCTAAGGAAGTATCGAAAGGCTTTACGTTACCTAGATATTTGTTGGGAGAAGGAAGGGATTGATGAAGGTATGCTTCCTTTTTCTACTATTTATTTCACTTTACAGTGCAATGTGTAACAACTATGCTACAAATGCACTTGACATCCTTTAGACATGATAAGTAGGTTTATTTATGGTTTTGCAGAGAAAAGTTCAGGTTTAAGAAAAACAAAGTCTCAGATATTTACAAACAGCTCAGTAAGTTGGAATTTACTACTACACTGGTCAGATAAATTTAAAGTGCACCTATATTAACTGACTTTGATGTTTCTCATTCTACTGATTTTATTTTTTTACAGGCTTGTAAATTGAAAATAGGAGATGTTAAAGGAGCACTGTTGGACACAGAATTTGCAATGCGTGAAGGTCATAACAATGCAAAAGCTTTGTTTCGCCAAGGACAGGTTGGTATGGCTATTGAAGAGCTTTGAATCATCATATGGTGCTTGTCACCCTTTACTATGTCAGGCTTCTAGTTTCAGGTATTTAACGTGTCCTGCTTTTTTTCTCTGATAATTATGTTACTTCCATTTCACCAGGCATACATGGTACTGAATGACATTGATGCTGCAGTTGAAAGCTTTAAGAAGGCACTGACCTTAGAGCCAAATGATGGTTAGTTATTATGAACATACTATTTTGGATCAAACCTTTGTTGTGTACTTTTCTGTGCTATAAGTGATTGCATTACACTATATTATTTATTAGTCATGTCATAATTGAGAGTCAGTGTTCTCAACATACACAGACAAAAGGATTAATGATTTTTTTCATGATGCAAGCTGAAAATTTATGTCCAAATGACCACGTAATAGGGGGAAAATGTTCAGGAAGATAAAATGAACTCATTGGTTATTTTGTGAAGAACTAAAATTTATGTGCTTGTATATGGCCATTTACACCTAACCTTATAATATTTTGTGCAAGTCCTTTAATCTAGAGTTTTCTGTTGCTTACTTTATATGTTGCTATGTTCAGCTGGAATAAAAAAGGAACTAGCTGCTGCCAGGAAGAAGGTGGATGCATATTTGAAACAAGCATTGAAGCATTATATATACTTTTCTGGAATCTATCTAACTGGTTATATTTATTGCAGATATCTGATAGGACTGATCTAGAGAAAAAAGCATTTAGTAAGATGTTTCAAAAGCACAAAGGTTAGTCTCAAATAATATACGGTCAGGCACACGTAAATTACCGTGAAACAATATAATGCAACGACATTTACACGAGGCAATATAATTTAACTCGCGTCTTTTGTTGATATATAGCTTCTTTGTTCTTTTCAGGTTTATGTTGAACAATCATATCATTGCAACATATACATACAAAAAGGTAAAAGGTTTGGGTTTGAACCCATTGTTACTTAAAGTATTGAGAATGAGGTTCACATGAAATAGGTCAATAAATGAAACTTTAAGCCAACAATTTTGTTAACATTTTCTTTTACTGTGATCAACTGATCATTTTAATTATTGGGTGGTGATTCTAGTCATTGAAATGTAATTTTGTTGATGGACCACAGAAATTGTTCTATATGTGATTTTGATACCTATTATTGAGAACTTACACTTACACAAGTGTAATTTAGTACTTTTATTGTTTAGAAACCCAACTGTAATTTAGTACTTGTTGTTAGCATATCTTAATTAAGCGTTTAAGTTAATTTATTTCGTTGATTATTGTGGTTAATATGTAAACTTGTATCCAATTGAGTTAATTTATATAGCTCAAGTTGTATATCACTGAGGGTCAACTCATGAACAAGTCAATTCATCTCATATAAGATGAATCTAGTTGTTGATTTAAACAAGTTGAACTGGGAAAAAAGTTGCATCAAACTCGAATTGAATTTCGAACTGAATAAATATTTATTGGCTCGACTCAACTAATTTCCAACACTTCCACCGAGCCAGCATCATCATTGCATCACTCAGATGTCTGTATTTCATTTTACATTGTTTACGAATTTGAATGTGAAATTTCCTACCCACTATACTCAGATGTGCATTAATAGTAAGAAAAATACCTGGTTTGACCTCATAAAATTCAAACCTCATAATAGCAAGACGACCCCATTTGACCTTTTCCTCGTAATAATTCCCACTATTTGTGTTACTATGTGAAATCTATACCAATTATCAACCCATTCTCTCTACTACTGGATTAGCTTTTTAAGGGAAAAAAATCTAGATAAGTAAATGAAAAATAAATAAATAAAGGGTAATGCTAACTAGTGCTTGAGCACCGGTTAAGGAAGCCAAAAGAGAAAATTTTAAGCCAAAAGAAGAAGTATAACTTTAAATACCAATATTACCCTTTTTGGGTTGCTGTTTAAGCATTTAATGCATTACTATATTTGACTTCTTAACCATTGTCTCGGAAATACTGGTTAGCATGACCCATAAACAAAATGTTATGTATGTAACATAAATCCAAGCAATGGAGACAAAGTTTAAAATTATGACAAAGTATATTATTAAAGAAAGAAACTTGATCTAGTACTCTGCTTTTCATATCTCGATCAAACAATTTTATCTTTGAGTTTAAATTCATAAAACTCTCCAATGATCTACATACATCTATTGAGAATTTGAGATCATTTGTTTAATTAATTAAACCACACGGCATATAACAAAACTATTTAAATCATTTGTCTTTTGAAAGATTTAATTTAGTTCATTTTTTAAAATGTTTTAGTTCTTGATCTCTCGAAAGTTTCTCAAGTATTGTGTGGATCTTGAAAATTAGTAATTTTTTTTACCTCGTGAACATGCCTTATTTGATCAAATTACCATTCCTCTCTCAACATGACAAATATATACAAAAATAAATAAATTATAGTTTTATAGAAGTGTCACCAATGCATAAGCCATATTGTTATTAATTTTTAAGATCAGTTTACTTACTTCATTTTTTTGAAGATGCCATGTTTCGAACCTAAAACTACAAGATTGAGGAAAGAATGCTGCAACCAAGTGATCTAAGAAAAATTAACTTATTTCATCTTATAAAACGTACATAGCTAGCTAGCTTCTCACATTACTTAAATTGTATAATCAAAATAATAACCATATGTCATAGGTGTTTTGAACAAGATATACATAAGAGCAATAATTATTTCTAACATCAAAATATAACAATCTATGAACATCTTTAACTACGTGATACTATTGTGTCTACAAATTCAACTTGTTTTCCGTAATAAAAAAAAATCAACTTGTTTCCAAATTCTACCCCCACTTATATTATATCAAGACTAATTCAAAGTTAATTCGGTCATTCTACACCACCGTGTATGCTTCATGCCTAACGCTTTAATTTTCTTCCACGGGCACCTCTATATAAACCTCTTCTATAACCCCAACCAAATCATAGCAATTAACAACCACCCTTTGCTTTATCTTATAAACAGCTACCTAAGTGACAAGAATCGTATAAAACAATATGGCATCCACCAACAACATTGTTCATGTCCTAACCTTACTAGTCCTAACCACTTCAATGTTTACGGTTACTATGGCAAACAAAGATTGGCCCTCATTTGGTAATTTCAACTACACTGATTGGTGGTCCAGATTTGGAAACCATCATCATCAAATAAATAAGACAGAACAACAACCTAAGAAGATCATTGTTGGTGGCTCTCAAAATTGGCACTTTGGCTATA